>OCVV012854766.1_pt1 | contig 52158 bp, 51 predicted proteins | sample 1539721 | NCBI WGS metagenome assembly OCVV01 (sample SAMN02144230, study PRJEB22623) | gut metagenome | biome: sheep rumen | host: Ovis aries | place: New Zealand
AATAAGGATATATTCATAACTCCAAGTGTTAATTCTATATCATTCGGTTTATATGTATATAATGAAGGTGAGACTTGTGGTATTGATTGGGGTGATGGTACTACTGAAATTGTTACTCCTAGTAGTGCTGATGATTATATTGTATCACATACATATACTGAAACGGGTGTATATACAATAGAAGTTGCATATAATGGTAGTGTTAGTTATCAGAATTATGAGGATACATGGGTAAATAAATTTACCAAGATAGGATTATCAAATAGTTATCCTTGTATAGGATTAGGAACTATAGATACAACATTAACAGATTTCTATTGTAATTGTACTGATTTCCATAGAGGACAGATACTGGGTGTATTCCAGAATTATAATGCTTTAAGAGAAGTTACATTAGGTGATAATGTACAAGCTTGGGGAGACGATAATATGAGTGGTAATGCATCAACATTTGTAGATTGCACTGCTCTTGAAAAAGTTACAGTCGGCACAGGTCTTACCAGTGTACAACACGGATTTGTTACTTTCTATGGATGCACTGCGATGAAAGAATTCCATATTAAAGCAACTGTACCTCCTACAATAGATGATAGTGAATATACTGGTCCTGCTCCTATCATGTTATTCGGATATGATACAACTAATAGTAGAATAATTGACCCTCCTACAGGATTTAAGATTTATGTACCTATGAATAGTGTAAATGCTTATAAAACTGCTACAGGTTGGTCAGATTGGGCAAGTTATATTGAAGGAGAATAATTTATAAATACGAGTTTTTACTGTTTCTCTAAAAAACAGTAATTATTTAAAATAGAGGTGATTTTATGATTATTAAAGATAATAAAATTACAGGAAATTTGAATGTTGATGGAGATTTAAAAGCTAATTCATTTGAAACTAATGATAATAAACAATTCTTACCTTTAAGTGGTGGTGCTTTAACCGGTGATGTTACAACAACACTTAGTAATAATCAATTTACATTAACTTCATTAGTTAATAAATCTTATGTTGATTCAGCTATAGGTCAAATATCAGGTGGAATACCTGATGCCGGAAATACTACGACAGGTAATTTTACATTAACAAGAAAAAATATAACCCTTAATGTAAATACTTCAAATAGTGAAACCAGTGAATTTAAAGTAACGGCAAATTCAAAAATATTTATTTATGGGTATTATAATAGTAATTCTGATTATCAATTTATTTTAGGCGACCCGACAAGTGGTGGTTTAGGTCGTTTAAATATTACAAATGGAGGAATTAACCTTGAAACAAATGGTGCATTAGTTCTTGGTACAAGTTCTTCTATAACTACTTATAATACTGAGATTTTTGGTGGTAAAGGTATAAACTTAACTGCTTATGGTAATACTGCACAAAATAAAGGAAATATAAGTGTAGTAACTAATGGTGGTGATATCTTATTACAACCCGGTGAAGGTGCTAGTGGTGAAAGCTTAACAGGTAAAACATATTACGGTACAGCTAATGCAAATAATGAAGTTGCAACAGTTGGATATGTACAAAGTTATATAAATACTTTAAATGCTAATTCTGTAGCTTATTAAAAGATAGGATGGTATTATGAATATATTTAAAGTTGATGGAAATTTCATATCATTAAATACAGATTATTGTGAATTTTATATACCAATTAACTATTTTGATCCCACTGTAAAATTAGCTACTGAAATGGATAAGAAAATTAAAGTATTTGGATTATTTAAAATTGGTATATTTGAAAAAGGTAAATTTAAAGAAATGAGAATATTTAATTTACCAATGGGAATAGATTTATATACATATGAGACTGATATAAGTGAAATTAATCTTGTTGATAATAATGGAGATAAAACTCAATGTAGAGTATTAAAATATACTAAAGGTTCAAAAATAATGGATTATGGATATTTCCCTGATGATGAATATGTTAAACAGTTTTTGAATATGTTATTAGACGGTAATATCCCTAGTAATATTCCTTATAGTAAACTTCTTAGTGTATGGAATAAGAATACAGAAATATGTGGAGTAAATTTTGGTTTAAATTCTTTTTATATGGAATTAGTATTATCTACAGTATATAGAAATCCTAATGATTTATCACAAAAATTTTCTAAAATAGCTTCAGATAAAGGTGTTAGTGATTATGATTACAAGACAGCATCTATTAGACAGATTTGTCAGTATAATTCAACTTTCACTGCTGTAACATTTGAAGATATTGATAGTATGATAACTACATCATTAAATAAGACAAGAACAAAAGGTAATGAAAAATTTTCTCCGTTGGAAGAAATTATTAAATATTAAGAAACCGATAACTTCATTTATTAGGTTGATTTTTTTACAATTATATAAAATTTAGTTACTAAACTAATTAATAAATTCTAAGTAAAGGAGTGAAATAGATATGCCGCAAACAAATCAGATTGTACCTAGATATTTCCATCCTCATGTGATGACGGTAATTAATGATAATACTATATACGAAGATGCAATTAATGTTGTAAATGATGACAATTCTTCTAAGTTTATATCAGTATTTACATCAGATAAAGGTATTGATAACAAATTAATCAAGTTTACAAGCACTACTGATTTTGTTAATACATTTGGTAAATCTAATTATAAAAAACATGGGCAGCCTTTGATGATGCCTATAGCTCTTCTTAATACAGGCTACGCTACAGTAAATGCTATGCGTATAATGCCTGATAATTCATTCCCTGCTAATAGTGTACTTTATTTATACTATAAACAGAATGATGAAGACCCTGATAATAAAAAATTCCAAATTAAATTTGCTATAAGAAATATTGATTCTTCTTCATTCGCAGCTGGAACAGATACCGGATATGATAACTTCATGAAGGTAGCTGAAACTTTCGTTGAAAAGACTACTATGGAAGTTGATGACAATTACGAGAGAAGTTCAACTGATAAATCCACTAGTGTTGATGATGAAGATCTTATAGCAGGAAATTGGGTTAGAGTACCCTTATGTATAATTTCTATGGCTGGTAGAGGCTCATATGGTAATAACTATAGATGGAGAATTGCCAGAAATAAGTATTATGAAAAAGATTATGGTATTAAGATATTTAATTTTGAGTTATTAAATACAGAGAATAATACCATAAATGTTGAACAGACTTTCTCTGGTTCAATTGTAACAAGTCCCAGATATAATACATTGACTCTTATTGACGATATTGTAGATAATCAGGACTTAGGTAAATCTTATATTCGTATTCATACATTTGAAGATAATGTTGAATTAGTTTATAATGCATATAAGAATTTTGCCGGTAAAGATGATTCAGGTGTTTATAGTGATGAGAATCTTCCTGTAGGATTCCCTACTATAGATGAATTTGACCCCTTCTTTGCAAGAGTTATTGTAGATGATGATTATCTTCCTTTACTCGATATTCTTGAAGAGGCTGAAGGTCAATCTCAGATTACTGTTGATAGAATAGCAGGTATGATTATGGCTTCAGGTAGTGATGGTGATTTTGATAGAAATGCTACATATACTGACCCTATTACTGGTGAAGTTATAGATACTGATGAGTATGTTGACGGTAAGATTAAAGAAACTTATATCAGAGCATTTACAAATGATAGCACATACGGTAAAATTTTAGATAATTCTATTCTTAGTACAAAGAGAGTACCTTGTAATGCTATCTTTGATGCTAATTATGATTTTGATGTTAAATTAGCTATTTCTGATATGATTCTTAATAAGAGACAGGATTGTGTATTCTATATTGACTGTGGTTTAACTGATGGAGATGTTGATACAGTTGTTTCACAGATGGAACCTCTTTCAGTAAGTAGAAATAACTCTATTAACTGGAACTGGTATTATACAAAAGACCCTGTAACTAAGAAAAAGATAGCTGTTACTATTACATACTTCTTAGCACAGACATTACCCAGACACTTATCTGTTACAGGTAGTCACATACCTTTCGTTAAAGCTCCTACACAGTTAAGTGGTCATATTAAAAATCAGGTTTATCCTGTATTAAGTGATGCTGATACTGAGACAAAAGAAATTCTTTATAATAACAGAATTAACTACTATGAGATTTTAGCTGAGAATGTATATCAGAGAAGAACTCAGAGTACTGCTATTAAGTATAATTCTGATTTACTTGAAGAAAATAATGTTCATACTCTTTGCGAGATGAGAAAGATTATTGAGAAGGATTGTTTCGATGCTCTCTATGATTTTACATCTGTTGAGGCAAGAGCTAATTTCACAGAGTATGAAAAAGCTAAATTTGCTAATTGGATTGGTGTTAAAGTACAATCTTTTGATATTAATTTCAGTGTAAATGAGTGGGAAGCTGAAAGATCTATTGTACATTGCTATGTTGCAGTACAGTTCAGAAATCTCATGAAGAGAGTTATTATTGAGATTGATATTAATAAGAGAGACTTTTTAGCTTAAGAAAGGAGGGTTAATTGATGGCTAATACATTTCAAACTAATATAAAAGAACATAGTGGCGATATGAGCAAATATTCACTTTTCTTAGGTGGATTAAATGTTACAAGAGATTCATTGATTCAATATGATCCTCTTAGATCAGGTTATGGTCGTATATTTATGATTCGTCAGCCTATTTTCGTTACAAATGGTCTTGGCGAAGATAAGATGAGAAACTTTAAACATATATTGGAATATGGTAATACCAGTATAACTGGTCCCGGTGGAAGTTTACAACTTGATAACAGTCCCATGACAGGTGGATATGTAGGTAGGCAAGTAGAGATTCCTACTGTTACAAAGGATAATACTAATGATTTAACTATACAAGTGTATGAATTTGCAGGATCCCCTGTAAGAGAAGTCCTTCAGTATTGGATTACAGGTATTTCTGATCCTTTATCTGGATATAGCACATATCATAGAAGTTCTGCTTTAGATAATGTAGGATTAAATTCTTCTCTTGCTAATGAAACAGCGGAGTTTATATATGTTGCAACTGATAATACAGGTTATAATGTAGAGTATGCTTGTATGTTTGCAAATTGCTGGCCTACAGAAGTTAATCTTGATCATTTCAATTATACAGCAGGACAGCATGATGTTGTACAAGTTAATATACAGTTCAACGCAACAAGATATATTTCTCCTCAGATTAATGACCAGGCTAAGAAGCTTATTAGAAAATATAATGTCCTTATGGATAGTCTTAACTTCCATTCTGGATATAGTATTGATAACGATGAGGTAGAAAAAGGAAAACCCGGTACTTTCTATGAAGGTAGAGATAATGACAATAGAGGTCAGATTGCTAATAAAGATAAAGATGATACTGATGTATTTGTTGAAACATATGATGAAACAGTATTCAAGACGCCCAATATTGGACCTGTGCTCAATAGTATTCTTGCAAAAACTGAACAATCTAAAGATGGTACATCCTAATAAAATAATAAATAATTAAAGGAGCTCAATGAGCTCCTTTAATTATTTTATATCAATTTTATATCCATTATATGAGAAATTATCAATTAAACTAATTACTGCCTTTAATTCATTTACAAGAGTTTGTATTGCTCCTGTATTGTTTTCTTCATAAAGTGATGGTGCTGTAAATATTATAGCAACCTTAGGAGTAGTAGTTAGATTTATTGTAAATTCAGGGTTTATATCTCTAACACTTTCTCTTAATTTTAAAAATTCCTCATTTAATCTATCTAATTTAACTAACATAATAATCACCTCATATCTATAAAATTATAGATATGTTTTTGTTATTATTAATAATCCATCTCTTCTTGTACAATATCCATTTCTTCAGGTTTTATTGAAGATATATTCTTTTCAAGTACAGGTACTATTAATGAATACATAATCTTATATAATTCTCTGTTTTCTTTAAAATCATTATGTATATTAGTTATTGTAAACTTATTATCTTTATGACCTTCAAAATAGTATCCATTTTTATTTCCACCTACATATCCTAAATTCTTAGCCAATATAAATGATGACATAAGTGAATCATATCCTGTTACTTTATTAAATACTAATGGAGCTATAGTTCCATTCGCATTACTTCTATTTTTAACAAATTGGCATTGTACTCCAAACCCATCGAAATTATGTTCTTCAGGAGTATATTTTTCTGCTCCTACTGAAGTTAATCTTATCATTGTATTTGTATAATATTGAACTGCCTTACCACAAGGTAAAGTTTCATCTTGTTTTAAATACATTAACTCTGCGGCTTGTGGCATACCTAAACCGGGTCTAAGTTTAATATGATTAATTAAAAACATAATTATATTTGAAGTTTTCATCATAGGTATAGATTCTTTTAAAAATCTACCAATCTCAGCAGTCAATCTCATAACTTCAGTTTGACTTGTTATATCTTCAAGAGTTTTTAATCCATCTTTAGTATTCTCGTTAATATAAGTTGATAAAGATGCTACTGAATCTATTATTATACAAGTAGGTTCATATGTAACTATCTCTTTACCAAATTCATCTAATTTACCTGTATTATATTGATACTTAGTTGGATTATTAACTTTCTCTAAATATATCTTAGCTATAGATTTTTTAATTTCTTCTATAGAAAATTGTGATTGTCTTAAAATATATTTACCATCTTCCATCTCAGTAGGAGTAAATTTACTAACACTGGCTATTCTACTATAATTAGCTCCACCCTCTAAATCATAATGAATAACAGTACCATTTTCAAATGGTCTTACTATATTAGAAGCTATTTGTATTGCTAATGTGGTTTTACCAACTTGTGATTTTCCTATAATAGTTACTATAGAACCAGCTGTTATTCCTAATGATGGATAAGTTTCTTTTACTTTATTATTTTCATCAAATACATTTATCATGCATCCTAAATTAAAATCCAATGCAGGAAAACCTGTTTTATAACTAACAAAAGTTCCATTTGCATTAAATAAATAACCTGTCTTATCATCAGCTCTTAATGCTTCAATTAAAATATTTTTACTCATTAGCATCTTCCTCCTTTAAATTTGATATCTCTTCTTTAAGTTCTTTTCTATATTCAGGACTATATTTCTTTAAAATTTCATGTACTATTCTTACATTTACTTGTTCTGGATGTGTAGCACCACTTGAGTCATACCAATCTTCACCAAGTAAATAATCTGTTAAAAAATTTATTGCTTCTTGTGCTTTTAAAGGTGGAGCAAATATATTATCTTTTTCCCAATTTCTAATTACCCAATCAGAGTATTTGTTTTTAATAGATTTTTTAAATCTTAAATTTATAGTTAATTTTATGATGCATAATAATATAACGCATATAACTATAACGCATATAACTATAAAAAGTACAGTACTTAACATATATATCATCTCCTTTTTTAATTACTAAAAAGTTATAGTATAGATTTTAATATATTTATGTTAAATGAAACAAGGTATATTTATAATACTGAAAAACATTAATATAAATACTTATATTATTAAGAAAGGAGTTTGATTATATGGCTTATATACGAGAATCAACTCTTGAAGATTCTTTTATTTATAAAACATTAAATGTATCAAATGCTATCATTGATAAAATGGTAAAAGTTATAAAGACTGCTATAACCATAGATAAAACTGCTATAGAGGAACAGTATTTACAATTAAAAAGATTTAAAGCTTCTCCTTTAGCACCTAAAGTAATAGATGCTTATGATAAAGGTTTAATAGAGATATTATTTTCAAAAGATTATAAAGTAACTAATTCTATTCCTTTTATAGTAAGAAAAAAGAATGGTAATATAATTTCTACTATTTTTATTAATGGATTTTGTACTTTAGATAAAGAAACAGGAAATTTAAATATTCCTGTTAAACAATTATATGCTTTAATGGAAGGTGCATATATTGCATTAAAGATACAGATAGAACCTGCGAGAGTTGAAAGAAATATAACCTTAATGAGAATATGTTCTGATGTATATACTAAGATGTGTATAGGTATATTAAATAGAGATTATTCATTAAATACTAATAAAGACTTATTGGATAAAGTCACTTTTGTAGTTAAGAAATTCTTCTTAACTAAAATATGGGAATATAAAAGTACTGAATTGATAAATAACTATGCATCATTAGGATTAGAGTTTGTTCAACAGATGGATTTAGAGATGTTACAAGAAGAATATGATGCTGCTGATATTAAAGATATAAATGAACTTATTGTATTCTTATCTAAACTTAATCCAAGAATGAGTGGATTAAATACTAAATATTATATTGAAAAATATTTGATGATTTATCATCAAGTAGGTTTATTAAGTATGGATTATTTACCGTACTTATTTTTTGTTATAATAAATACTATATTAGGAAGCTTTTTAATTACACAGCCCTCATTAAATGAGATAATTAAAAACACCCCTAATATAAATAAATTTTATATCGAATTAAGTAAAAATATGTAAGGAGGTATTTACTAATGAGTAAAAATTATATAAGTGGAATCTTATTTAAAAAAGAATTAGATTCTAATAATAATATAATTGGAAGAACTCCTATATTACCGAGAACTCTGACTTCAGAGATTATTACAAATGAGAAAAATGATAGCGATAAATATGTAAAATTATCTGATATATTAGATAATATTACTACTATAACTAATTCATCAAATAATAAGGTAGAAATATCTTCTATAAAAACAAATACTTTATATACAGATAAAATTGCAGGTAAAACTGATCCGAATGTTGTAGAAATATCCATATCTACTATAAAAGTAAATACTTTATATACGGATAGCATTACAAGTAAAACTGATTCAAATACTTCAATATTATTTAATAAAAATATAGTACCACAATCAGATATAATTTATAATATTGGAGATACTAATAACAGATTTAATAATATCTATGCTAGAAATGTACATGCTGACACGCATGTAATTACTGGTGGCAATGCTGATGATAGTATGCGTAATAGTGGCAAATTTAATATATCCGGAGTAGATAATTCACAAAATTCCGAATTATTTAGTTTAAGATTAGATTATACTCCTAGTGATAATAGTACAGATATATTATTAGAAGTAACCCCTTCTGAAACTATTGATAGTGTCATACATAAAGGTGCAGTAACTTCATATTTACCTATAAAAGTAAATAATATAAGAGTTACTGTTAATAGTAAAACATGTTATATAGGATATGGAACAAATGAATACCATTATAATTTAGATATAAATAATACTATATATAATAAAATAATTCAATTCCAAAATGCAATTAAAGATGCTATTGAAAGTGGTTATAATGAAATTATAATATTATCTGGGGTTTATTATTTAGGATGTCCTATTATAGTAACAAGAGCAAATATAACTATAAAAGGATTAGGCTATAATACAAGTATAAGAACACCTTATCATACACCTACATTTATAGTAGAAAGTGACGGTGTATGCATAAGAGATATGAGTATATGTAAAGTAATAGGTAGTATATTATATGATACTTTATATAATACAGATATTAGTGATATGAAAACATGGTGGAACAATGGTCAACCAAGCATTTTCCCTATATGTGATGGTACTTATAGTAAAGATAGTGTAACACCTGAATATACTTCAGACATAATCTTAAAAGCAAGTAGTTGTACTGTTGATAATATTAATTTTGTTAATATGAAATCTGATTATGCTATAGATATAGTAGATAGATCTGATGAAGAGGCTAATTATAAGACATATGCAAATCAATTTATTAATTATTTTAATACCACAATAACTATCACGGCAGGTGATTTAATAGGTAATATAAATAAATTAATAAGATATGGTTTTGTAGTATTACTGAGTAGTGTACAAAATTGGTATAATTTCATACCTAAATCATCCAGTACTAGTGATGAAATAGCTGTTGGTAATAATGATGGTGTAAACCAAGGTCTTAATTATATATACAAAATTAAAATTGATGAATATGATATTAATCCAAATTATACTATAAAATATATGATGATAAATTCAGAATCTACTAGATGTAAAATTATCTTCAATGAATCACCTAATGAGGAAACTGTTATTGAACTGAACGGTTCTATGAATTTTAATTTTAGTAAAGCTTGTAAAAATATAGATAATAGTATAGTAACATGGGCTTCATTTTGGAAATTTAATAGTATTGATATAACTGCAACATCCTATAACAATTTTAAAGAATTTATCACCAGTACATTACATGGCACCGTAAAAGAGCATGAGACAGATAATTCTGTTACAATTACATTTAGTAATATATCCTTAAGAATTAATTACAACAAAACAAATTTTGATGATTCTTTAATTTGTGATAAAATATATATAGTTGATAAAACAGAATTTACTACTAGTGACGGTATTAATATTAAATTATATTATAAAGATAAATTGGTAGATAGTAGTAGTTCAACTAAATTAATAAAATTCTGGTATCCTTATAGGAAAATTGGTTCTGAAGAAGATCCTAAAATTGATACTGGATTAGAAGTTATTTCTATAAAAGATAACATCCTTTATACTGTTGGTGATATAACCAGCTCTTCAGGATTTGATCCTATAAACAGAAGCAACATTTCTATCACACCAGATAATTGTTTTTATGATTCAAGAACTGATGATCAATCTAAATATCTGAAAGACACTACATTTTTTAGTGATAATGACAACTATGATATATATTCTAAGTATTTAGGATTTAGTTCTATATTTGTAGATTGGCATTGGCAATTATTTACATCTAATACAACAAAAGCTGTAAAGTATGCTTATAGTTATAATAAGATTACGAATTGTTTATTCCAAAATAGTTACCAAATGTTCAAAGTATATGAAAATGATTATTACACATATAGGTATAATAATGCTAAAATTATAACTCTAAATGACTTTACGACTGATAATGTTAATTATAATAATGGAAGCCTTGATACATGCCCCAAAACTATAGTTAGTAATTCGACATCAACTAATGCTAGATTTAGAATTTGTGATACTTTATATAGTGGTATATTCGGTGGGCATGAGTATAAAGAAGATGTTGTATCTTATAAGACAACAAATGATATAGAAGGATATGCTAGTGTAAATATAACTATGAATCCAAGACTTATAAAATTACTTAAAGGCGAAGATTTGCATAGATAAATTTAGACAAAAAATAGAGGTTATGTTTAGAACATAACCTCTATTTTTTAAGGAAGATACCAATGAAAATCTGACTTTAAAATTATAATTATTTAAATACTGGAAATGCTGTAACGATATAACCGTTATTAAAATCATATAAGAATCTAATAGTTATATTTTTATATTTACCTTTATATACTCTATGACCTTGTATATAACCACTAGTTTTCTCAGCAGTTTTATAAGCTTCTCTAATAGACTTCATTATTTCTAAATCACTCATATAATAAGGAAAATGATCAACAGAATCATTTTGTCTACCATACTTATCATAATAATCTACTCTACTTATTAATTTTAATTCAACATTACTAAATAATTTATTTTTAGTAAAAGAATTTCCTAGATCAGTGTTATAGATTATTCCATTTATTATACGTATTTTATATTTTATTGATGTAATAATAGATTCAAACATTGTTTTAGAATGTATTCTCAAATCATTTTTTAATGATGATTCAAAATCTCTGCATGTTATATCAATTCTTTTTCTAATAGAATGTCCATCTATAATATGTTTCATTCTATTAAGAGGCAATGTGTGATTATTTTTATAATCAAAATCCGGTTCATCATAATCTATTTCTATCTTATAATAACTATATAATTCTCCTTTCCATTTAGGTAAATTATTTCTTACACTTTCTCCATAATATTTCTCTAAATAATAATCTATATTATCTACTAGATAACCACTATCCATATAATCTTCATATATAATAGAATCTATACCCGGATAATCAATAGACTTATTACCAATAATAGAATTAATTTCATTAAATATATTATTAACCATAATATAATCCTCCTTTTATATAAATAAATTATTACATAAAGATGATATATAAATAAAAATAGATAAATTTAGACAACAATAAATAGAGGTTATGCATTAAGCATAACCTCTATTTACCTAAGGAAGATGTCAATGAAAATCTGACTTTAAAGTTATAATTATTTAAATGTTATTATATTACTAATTGAAATATACTTACTTTATATTTTCTTATAGTATTATCATTTACTATGTCATCTAACTTACTTAATAAATAATCTATATTTATATCACTCATTAAACATATATCTTCACTCTTTAAGAAACTTAAAGAATCTTGATATATATTTTCATAATATACATATCTTCTACATAAACTTTCTTCACCATTATCAACTAAATCTTTTAAGTTTTTATCTTTCATATTACGGATTATCCATTTTTTACTATTTACATAATCCATAGCAGCTTGTGCTATAATAGCATTAGCTAAACAATAGATTGCATCTATACCATTTTGTCCACGTAATAATTTACCCTTAATATAATCTGCCATAATAAATACCTCATCTATATTAACCTTCGTAACCTTCAGGATATTGTATGGTTAATCCATATTTTATCTCAGGTAAAGGTCTAGTTAATACCATTTCTCTATATTTATTTAATAAGTTTTTCATATTAATTAATGATTCTCTGGAGTGTGGTACTATGTATCTATTATTTTTAGAATCTAATATGTTTATGTAGTAATTAACAGTATCCAATTTATTATATATGAGAGATAAAACTAACATCTTATCATCGTTATTTCTAATATTACCAATTTCTAATCCTATATAATCTATACTTGCAGGGTCAATTCTTTTAAGCTTATTTACTCTACTAAAAAATCCCTCAGTTACATATTTAGTAGAGTCTTCTAAAATAGAATTAATATATTCATCATTTCTTGATTCATTAACTCCATTATTACCTAAACCTGTAGATACTTTATTAAATAGCTTACTTGCTATTTTACTCGGTGTACTTGCAACCATATGTGCAATATTTCTTCTAGCTATATTATTTTGTCTTTTCTCAAGTTGTTTTAAAGTATCTATAGAAAATCCCATTAATTCAATAGTATCTTTATCAACATCTGTTGTACCAATATATCCTACTATTTTATCAATAGCAGAATTAAGTTCCATACCATAACCGGCTTTAACAGCATAGTTATCTGCTCTAATTTCATTTCTTAAAGTATCTTTATCTTTCTTTCCTCCACATAGATTAAGAAGAGGGAAATATAATAACTTGCTAAGCAAACTGTTTTTTAAAGCATATTTTGAAAGTAAATCATTCTTAGCAAATTCTATTTTTATTACTCTATTAATCTTAACAGGTACAGAATTAGAATATACAAAATGTCCAATCTCATGCATTAATAATGCTGTTAATTCTCTTTCTGTTAATCCGGCTTTAGCTGTAAGAATTCTTGAGTCAATTTCAACATTCCAACTATCACTACCATTCCAAATATTAGTAATCTCATCATCAGTATTCTCTGAAACGATAGCTTCTATTATTTTATTAATAACAGACTCTGATGGATATATACTCATTATTACACAAGATTGATTCATACTTGTAGGTTTAACTGTATCTACACTAAATGCTTTGCCTGTAATACTTCTTAAAGCATCAGCTATAGTTCTTTGTGCAGCTATATCAGAATCATTTGCTTTTAATCTTGTGAAAGCATTTTCTATATCATTTAACTTATCTTTACTTATTAAAATTCTCATATGTAAAATCACCTCTCTATTATATGTTATTAATACTTAATATAAAGTTCAATAGATATATTGAAAAGAAATAGAATAGTCATCTATTCTATTTCTTATCCATATTATATAGGTTTATTCTTTTCTAAAATATATATCGGTATATTTTCAAATACTTCATCAAGAGAACTTGATTCTAATAATCCTAATAAATATAAATTAAATGGATTAAAATTTGCATCTAATTCAGTAATAAAATCTTCAGATACAGGAGTTTCGACTAATGTTGCAATTGGATCAGAATCTTCATGTATAAGATATTCTACTAATAAATCAGAGTCTTTTGATACGAATTTAGTAAATTCATATTTTTTATTAGCAGTATCCTGCCATTCTGTAAAGTTCTCACATAAAAATTTAGTTATCTTTTCTAGTAATACATCTTTATCTAATACAAAATCAATAGATTCTCCCTTATCATCATATAATGTAATTTCATCTCCTTTAGTTAATTCATTTTTAAGAGCTTCAATAACTTTTTCATTTACCATAACTATAACTTCCTTTCTTTTAGTTAATTTTTATTTTCATTGCAAGCATTCCAAAGAAATTTATAAACTCGTCTTTAGTCATAAATATATCAATTAAATCATAACCATCTCTTGTACGAATAGTTACATTATTGAAATCATCATCTAATTGATTATCTGAAATGTATATTTTATATGTATTATCGTCATCTTTATATATAGATGCCATATTTAATAATACTATCTTATCATCTCTCTTAAATTCAGCAACTACTGTTTTACCTAATTTTTTAAATATAAGATCTTTATTTATAATCTTATATTTAGAAATATCCCATATTTTGTCTATTTTCATTTCATAAACATCCTCCATTTAGTTTATTTAAACATATGTAACCATAATGATTATTTTATATATCATTTAAAACTTTTGATTAATGTAAAAATAAAGGAGTTATGAATATGGATATAGAATTAAATGAAGACCAAGTATATGCTTTATATGATATGGAAAAATGGTGGTATGATTCAAATAACCAAATATTTGAATTATCAGGAGCAGGTGGTACAGGTAAAACATTTTTAGTTAAGTATTTTATAGATAGAATAAATTTAGATATGAGTCATGTTAAATTTATTGCCTATATGGGTAAAGCTGCTATGGCTTTAGCGAGGACAGGTTTACCTGCTCAAACAATACATTCATTAATATATGACTTTAATAAAGATGTTAAGATAGACCCTGAAACAGGTAAGAAATCATATAAGTATTATTTTACATTGAAAGATAAAGTAGAATTAAAAGGTATTAAACTTTTAGTATTAGATGAAGGTTCAATGGTAAATGAACAGATAGCTAAAGATTTATTAAGTTTTAATATACCTATGTTAATATTAGGAGATTTAAATCAGTTACCTCCAGTTATAGGTAACTCTGTATTTTTAAAAAACCCTAATTATATATTAACTAAAATTATGAGACAAGCAGAAAATGACCCTATAATATATTTATCTCAGAGAGTATTAAATGATGAACCATTACATTATGGAGTATATGGTAATTCTTCAGTTATAAAGAAATCTGAATTACAAGATTTTCATCTAAAAGAAGCTGATATAGTTTTAACTGCAACTAATAATCTTAGAGATAAAATAAATAGTTTATATAGAGAAAACATTATGGATATAAAAAGATTGGATATACCTAATGTTGGAGAGAAAGTAATATGTAGGAAAAATTATTGGAATAGGTCTATTAATGAAAATATATTTTTAATAAATGGAATGACAGGTACTTTTACATATATAGATATTAGTTCTTTAACTAAGAATAGAGGAGTTAAATGTGATTTCCATCCTGATTTCTTAAAAGATAAGAAATTTAAAAATTTAAATGTATCAATAGATAGATTATTTGATAAACCTACTGATAATAAATTTAAGTATTTAGGTATGTATGAATTTGAATTTGCATATGCAATAACAACTCATTTATCACAAGGCAGTCAATATGATAATGTAGTATATCTTGATGAAGATGGTGTTTTTGATAAAGATACTATGAGAAGATTAAGATATACAGCAATAAGTAGGGCTGCCAAAAAATTAATAATAGTAAAATAAATATATTAAAATTTATATTCTAACTATTTTATAGAGGTGATAATATGAGTGGTAAAATAAAAATACCTACTGTGGAAGAGATTCGCAGTAAAAAACTTAATTTAAAATTAGATATCAATTTATTGGAACTTATATTATCTTTTCTTAGAAAAGATAGTGTTTTAAAAACAAGGAAGGTTTTAAATAATACAAAAAAATTATTTGAAATAACAGATGAAAGTGTTTATAAAGATAATATAGAATTATCTTCAAGAGTATGGTTAATAAAAAAATACTTAGACAAATTATTGGATAAAGATTTAACTGAAGATAGTATAATTTATCAGGAAATAAAAGATGATCCTGAATTTAATGACTTTATAGACAGTATATATAAAAATAATGATATAAAAAATATTTCATATAATAATATGAAAAGTATAATTAAATCTATAGATGATAGACTTGAATACGGTTATGTAATGACAATAAAAGATGTATATCAAGGATTATTAAATGCTATAGATGATAATGATTTTAATTCCTATAAAGCTGTTTCTAATGATTTACAAGATATAGCTTTATCAGTTATTAATATAAAAAGAAGTACACGGAATATGGAATCTGATACAACTTTTTCATTAAGACCTGAAGTGTTTGAAAATATAGTATCAGATTCTTTATCTAAACTAAAAGATAAACAAAAAGTATTTTTAACAGGAATTCAAGCATTAAATGTATTATTATCTCCCGGATATATGGGAAAAAGATTATATATGTATTTAGCATTTCCGGGTGGTGGTAAATCTCAAGTATTATTAAAAGCGGCTTTAGATATTAAAAGATATAATGGCCACATTAAAGCAAAAAATCCTGATAATAATCCTGCTGTACTTTTAATTACAATGGAAAATGATATAGATGAAACTATTGAAAGAATGTTTAATATGCTTGTAGATGATGAAGATATTAGAAATTATAATACATCTAAAGTAATTAAATCATTAAGAACTGATGGTGAACTTACTATTACTAATAAAAATAGTATGGATATAATCATAAAATATTTTCCTAATAGAAGTATAAGTACAGATGATTTGTATACAATAATACAAGATTTGGAAGATGATAATATAGAAGTAGTTGCATTAATATTGGATTATGTTAAAAGAATAAGACCTACAGAAAAAGCCTCAAGTGAAAAAGAGGAACTTAAAAATATTACTAATGAATTGAAAACACTTGCTAAGATAAAAGAAATACCCGTTATTACAGCTCAACAGTTGAATAGAACTGCATCAAGTATAGTAGATGCTGCTGTTGGTGCAAATAAAGAAGATGTTACAAGATTAGTTGGTAGAGACGGCGTTGCAGGTTCTTGGGAAATAATTGAGAATAGCGATGTTGTTATAATAATAAATCAAGAAATTAAGAAAGATACAAATGATCTTTATTTAACTTTTAAATTACTTAAAAGAAGATACAAATCAACAATGTCCGGTAAATATAAAAAACTGGATTACTTTAATCATCCTTATGCTGAAAATAGTACTATTAGATTAGTTGATGATATATATGAAGCAAAATCAAAATCATTAACGAGTCTATCAAGTCAATTTATTGGAACAGATGAGGGTAAAAGAGGTAAGAGTAATGTAGTTGAAAGAGATGTTATTGATAGTAAAGATTTGAAAAAATCAAAAAATAAAGATGAATTTGATCCTTTTGAGTTTTAATAAATAAGAATACCATGAATCATTTGTTTATAATGGTTCATGGTATTATATTAAGTCGTACTATAGTATTAATAGCAGAAAACATTAATATAAATACTTCATATACTTAAGAAAGGAGATTTGAATATGTCCTTTATAGAAAAATATATAGAGAATAGAAAAAACAATGAAATATATATAGATGAAAATGCTACTGATTCTTATATAATGGAAGCTAATACTACTTCTACTATATATAAGGATACTATTGAACCTAAGGTTAACAAAATTCTATCAACTCCTGAGGGACATAGAAAATTCATAAATTTAGTAGGTAATTATATAAATAAGAATAATGCTAAATTAACAACAGCCGGTCCTGTTTATCAATTAGCATTTACTCAATTTGATAAAGAGGAATTTTTTAAATTATTTGATATTACAGTTAATGATATAAATAATTTAACTAAAGTAGTTACTACTAAAATTAATGATAAAGCATCATGGCCTTTAATAAAACAAAATCCTATATTTGTTTTATTTTATTATATAATAAGGTTTTATACTCTTAAAAAAGATGCAAAGGCATTAAATAGTTCTCTTATAATATTAGCATTAGCAATATACCCTTCAGTATTTTCTCATTTTTTTAAATATGAACCTAATGTTGGTGTAATGCAATATACGATAGATAATCTATCTCAAAGATTTATTATCAAAAAGAGTAATCATATATTTGGTACACTAACATATTCAATACAAAATTCTTGGAAGTTCCATGAGAAAGATTTTAAGAATGGTGCAGATATTGATTGTATTACATTTATAAGAAGAATTAGAAATGACCAGAGTTCTTTATTAAGAAAAATAGCTAATAATTATTATGATAATTATAAAAAAGGATTATCTGTATATACTACAGTTGATAATTATGAAGATAATATAAATGTAGATATTGAGAATAATACTAATAAAGTTGAATTATTAACAAATAGAATAGTTACTCAAATATTAATAAATGGATTAAATTTAGATATTACAGGCTTTGCATCCAATGCTTGTAATATAAGTAACTTAGAATTAAGAAACTATTTAAATAAAATAATAGTACATAAGAAAAATGATGAAATACGTTCATTTATTGGAAGTATACTATTCTTATTCTTATATACAGATAAACATTCTGTTGAAGAAATACATAGTAAACTATTTTTAAGTTATACTATAGCCCTATTTAAAAAGACTAATAGTAAAGATAAGAATATAGCTAATGTGAAAAATATATTAGATAAATGGGGAGAAGATACAGGATTATATGGTAAATTTAGTAGAAAAGCTACAAGAGTAGATTATACAAGAGGTATGTTTTTATACTTTGTAATTTCTATTCAAAGATATAGTTAAAAAGGTGGTGCTTAATATATGCATGATATACATGATATGTTTAGTGAATTCAATTTAGATATTGCTTTATTAGAAAGTGATGTGGATGCTAAGATAAATAGATATTTATCTAAAAAATATTTATACTATACAGTAGAAGAAACTGAAAGTGAAGGTAAAAACCTTATTTCAGAGGCTACTGAATTTATTCGTAAGATAATTGAAAAAGTTAAAGAATTTTTTAAAAACCTTATTGAAAAAATATCTAAAAAAATAATTGAGGCTAAAGAGTTATTAACCGATAGAGTGGAAATCGAAAATGCTTTAGTTGATATAAAAAATATTAATGGTACATTTACTATTTTTGATAGGGTTAAATTTATAAATGCTTATGAAAAATTTAGAAAAGAAGTAATAAATCTGTATAAATCAGATATCCCGATTGATGAAAAAGTAGAGAAATTTACTGATTTAGTAAAAGAATATGATATAAATGCAACGGATATCTTTTTCTTATCAATTAATATTAAAGATAGTTTAAAACATTATGATGATATTGTAAATAATACAGATAACGATTTATCCACTTTTAATGATAAATGTACTGAAACAGTTGATGATTTAAAATCTATCATTGTAAAAATAGAGGATGCCTCTAAGCTTAGTGCATATAAAAAGATGCTTACTAAATTTGTTGCAGTAAATAATGAATATGCTTCAACTTATATAGAGAATTCTTTTAAATCTTTAAATATCATTAAAAGAATATTACCTACATCACATAAAGAAATAGAAGCCATTAGAAGAAAACGTAATATGGATTTATTAAAAAATAAATATGATTATGATGGTAAAACTATTAATGTCCGTGGTAAACGTGTACCTGTAAAGTTATATGATTCTAAAGATAATTATACTGCTGTAGATAGAATGGAAGGTGTTATTTACTTAGCTGACGAGTTCTTCTTAGCTGATAAAGTAAATGAGGCAGAAGCTGTATTACAGCATGAAATAGGTCATGGTAGTGTACAAGCTCTTGCAAATCATTCTTTAGCTAATGAAGAATTTTTACCCAAAAGTAAAGCTTTACAATTTGTTGATAAATTATGTTATGATAAAGAATTTGAAACTCTACCTTCTGAAGTATTAAATGATATAAAATATAAAATCATTCTAAAATATGCTAAAGATACAAAAGGTCTAACTAAAAGAGATATATCTAATATAGTTAAACATAAACTAGCTAAATATTCTAAAGGTGGTCACGCTAATCCGCTTGAGTTTGAAGCCGATTTATATGCATCTCAACATACTAAAAATAAAAATGATATTACTAATGCTGTGGATAAAGTTTATAAACCTTATCATAAATATTATATTAAAGGATACCATAAAGCATTGGACTATACAGCTAAAAAAGGACGTAATAGTGATATGAAGCAAGATTTTATAAAGGCTAGTAAAGAGGCTTTAGATGCTGAGAAACGAGGTATGGAAGATGATATTAATAGTCGTAAAGAAGCTTTAAAAGATAGAAGTATAACTGATGATATGAAAAAAATTTATAAAGAAAATTATGATGATATTAGATTAGATATATATGAAGCATATGATAATGATGAGATTACATATGGTGAAAAAGAATATTTATTAGAAGAAGTAAATGATGCATATCATGAAAGTTTTAAAGATATATTTACGAGTAATAAAGCTAAAGAATTATTTAACAAAATAAATAAAGATAATAAATATAATGATAAAAATGAAGATCCTACTATAACTAAAATGAAAGAAAATTTAGAAGAATTGAAAAAACGTAATGAGTATATTAACAAACTTAATGATAGCACTGCAAAAAATCTTAACGCTATTAATAGAAGATTTGGTATAAATACTGTAATGAAATAATAAGTATGTACTTTAAATAAAAACAGTATATTAATAAAAATAACATGAAAGGTGTGAATTTATACTATGAGTGATTTTAATTATTTATTAAGTCAACCCCTTCCTTCAAAACTTTATACTGAAGGTCTTGATTGTTGCGTTAATAGTGAGTTAAATAATGGACCTGTTATAGATACAAGTTTAAATAATCCTGATTATCAGCCGGCACCTATGGAGGTTCCGAGAGTTCCTGATGTAGAATTCCCTTCAACAACTCCTGTAAGTAATCCTGTTTCTACAGAGTTAACTCCTGAAGAGGATAGAAAAGTTGATGATACAATGAATGCTGTTGCTACACCAATAATGATTCAATCTGAATTAACTGATAAAGAGATTGAGGAATTTGTTGAATCTGTTGATAGTGACATTGCTATTAATGAAGGATTATTAACTGAAAGAACTATTGTTAGATTTGATAAGAATGCTAGAAAGAACCAGCTTATGGCTGTTGCTGTTCTTGCAGTAGCAAGAGAAAAGAAAGATCCATTATATAAAAAGCTTAATACTATTTATAAAATGGAGAGAATTATTGAAGCTAAACTTCGTAAAAAATATTATTCTCAAGCAACGAGAAAAGTTCAAGAATATCTTAAGAGAGCAAGACAGAGTAAATCCGGTATATTAGCCAGAGCAGCTGCTAAACTCTCCGGTATATTTAAAAAGAAATAATTTAGTAAATAATATAGAGAAGGTTATAAAACCTTCTCTATATTTATTCTTTAAATATCTAATTCATATTCAGGATATGAATCATAAACATACTCATTAGTATTATTCCAAGCATTATGATGTTTAGTTATCGTATTTGGATCATATTTAATATATACACTAGGATCATTTTTATAATCTTCAATAAGTTTTTCCAGTTTTTTAACAGCTACTTTATCTAATGGATGTTTTGATTTTTGTAAAGTTTTAATTAAACTTTTTGTATAACAAAGACCAACTGGAGGAACATTGACACCCGGAAGTGAAGTTACAGCTTGATTAACTCCTACAACACCGAGAGTTTTTACTCCCATTCTAACTCTATTTCTTAATTTATGAGCTTTTGGTGAATTTACTTTTATTTTTTTACCAACATAATCAGCTGCTTTATTTATTCCGTTATTAATAGGTGTATTTATTTTATCAACAACACCATCTTCTACTTTTTTACCTACATATTTTGCTGCATTTATTACTTTGCGTCCTAACTTTTTGTTTTCTTTTTCTTTATCTAATCTATCTTCTAATTCGTATGGGTCTTCTCCAACGGCTTCTAAGAGATATTCTTTTTCATCATATGAGATTTCTCCATTATCGTATGCTTCATAAATCTCTAATCTAATACTATCATAATAATTCATAACACAGTCTCCTTTCATTAGTATATAGGTTATATTAATGTTTTTAAATAGTAAAAAACATTATAATGGTTTTTATTTTAAATGATTATGATATATAATAAAAACAATATTTTAATTAAATATAATCTTATAATGAAAGGAGAGAATATGAATGGGTTATCTTGAAGATATTACAAAATTCATTAAAGATGGTAGTAAATATGCTAAAGATGCTAAATCTGCTTTTGATAAGAATAGACCTTCAGGAAGTATTGCAAAAAAAGCATTAAATGGTACTTTACAATTCCCTTGCTTAGTGTCTAATTCTATACCTATTGATATGGCAAGTACTTTAGCAAAAACCTTTGAAAGAGTATATGCATCTTTTATTCAGACATATCTATCATTAAATAGTACAGTAGATATTTCTGTAGACAAAAACCCTTCAGATTTTTTAAAGAAAATTCATAAGAATATTAAATTGGAATCTACTGAGTTAGATATGTATGTTGAGAATTGTTTTGAAGCTGATGAGGATTTTGATAATTTATTAAGCAGAATATACAATGGTACTACTAAAGCATATATTAATGAAAACGAAAATAAAATGATAGTTTTCAATTTATCTGAAAAATTATCTCCTGAAGTATTTCATGAAAATAAAGATTTATTAGAAGAATCCTTAAAAGAAATAGATTTTAAACCTTTTCCCAATATTGGAAATAGTCCTTTTTATGAAGGTCATTGGAATGGTGATACATATATCCCAAGCACCTTACGTGAAGTACGTGACAATATAGTTGACAATGCGAGTAGCAGTTTAATAGGAAATGTAATAGGTGCTGTTAGAGATGCAGGTAGAGCAGCATGGGATCAGAATAGAGGCCCCAGTAATGTTGAAAAATGGAGAAATGATCAAGATTTTAAAAAAACTGAATTGGGTGCTAAACTTAAAGGTAATTATGATTTGAGAAATGAAGTTTTAACTGCTGATAAATTTGTAATTCCTCAGATATTAAATGACCAAGATGTTAAGAAAGCTAATGAAATGCAACCTTATTTAATGCAAGTTAGGTTAATGGCTGTTAATGATGAAAATGAATTTGTACAATTCATGGATTTCATTGTAGGTATAAAGGTTGTATTACATCCAATAAAGTCTGATGAAATGATTACTAATTTACAAAGAGTAATGCAGAATAATAATAAGTTCTTTAATTTCATTAGATGGACTACCGGTGAAAAGGCTTTCTTTAAAGATTTCTTATTTGATATAAAGAATATGAAATTAGATGTAGCTAATAGATCCATGGGAGCTTCAAGTTGGTGGAATACATTAAAGAGATTAAAAGATAGATCAAATTATACTACTGCATTATTCAATAGAAATCAGATGATACCAAATGCTACTATGATAATTACTTCATTTGAAGTAGATGCTCTTAGAGAAGATTTTGGTATGGATTTGAGAAATGTTGCATATGCTATTAAATTAATGCAATCATTATTCTTAATGAGCTTTGTTATAGTTAATAATGATACAAGAACAGTTGAAATATTATATGAGGGTGAGAGATCATATCAAACATATGCTCTTGAAACTCTTGAAAGAGAAGTTACTCTTAATTCTAATAAAGTTGGTAGAGAACTTACCAGAATGATTAGTAGATAAGGAGGTGTTTTTGTGGCTTATTATAATTATAAACAAGATGCATTTAAAATATTAAAAGAGTCTTCAGATTTAGCTGTATATGATAATAAACATGTTAATGCTATATTTGAAGATATAAATTCTCCAGCTACTAATAATTATTTAGAGAAGTTATATTCTTCTGTAATAGACAAATCACATGTAGATTTTGGAGATATTCCTAATTCCAGAGGAAATATTGAAAAATATTCCGGATATGCAAGTATGAATGAGATACTTGATACATTAGAAGTTTTTGCTAGAGAGAAAAAATCTTCCTCATTAGCAAATTATATTAAAATTGTAAAAGATAGTATTTCATATTTAAAAATAAATTCCAGCAGATATCAGAAAGGTTATCTTGCTAAAAATGATATTATTATAACAGAATATAATATTATAGTATATACAGTAATACAGGCTGTAAGTACTTTATTATATGAATTTGTTGATTACATTAAGAGACCTGATCAAGATACTGTTGAAATTGTATTAAAAGATACAAAATATAAAGCAAATCTTTTCTATATTCAACAACTCGAAAAATATAATAAAATAAACTCTAATATGAAATATGCTGAATATTTAGATGGTATATTGGCAAATGGTAGAGAAGCTTTTACAGGTATAGAAGCTATTGGATTAGGTGCTGTGGTTGCAGTAGCTTTAGCAATAGTTCCTATAACAAGAGAAGTTATATATCAGATATATAATATAAGATCTAAAATTTCAGATTGTCTTGCACAACAAGCATATTTCTTAGAGATGAATAAATCTATAGTTGAAGCTAATAAAGAATTTAATGCTGCTAAGAAGAAAAACATTTTAATGAGACAAGAGAAAGTTAGAAATACATTCTTAAGATTATCTGATAAGTTAAGAGTTGCTGCGGTTGATGCAGATATTAAATCAAAAACAATGCTTAAAAACGATAATCGAAGATTAACTATAGATGTAGCTAAACAACAAAGTGATAATGATACTTTGAGTTTACTATAAAATTATTTTTAGAAAGGAGAGTTAGAAAATGAATATAGAAAATCCTTTTGAGGAATTAAGTATCATTTTTAATAATACAAGTTCTAAAATAGAGGAGAATTTTCAATTTTCTGAATCACATATATCATTCTCTTTTTTAGAAATAATTAAAAATGAGTTTGATTCTTATAGTAAATTACTAAAAGAATATTTTTCAAATAACTTAGATTCTATTAATGATATATTTAATAGTCCTAAAGATGATTTTACAAATATATGTAATATAGATAATGCTATAAATATTTATGAGGAATATTATAAAGGATTACTAGATTATATTAGAAAATATATAGATAGCAATAGTGCTGAGTTTGATGTGCATTTTGTTATGGATAAAGATAGCGAATTTGTATCTAAGATATTTGAACCTGACCCTAATAAAATAGTAACAAAAGATGTTGCTATTTCTAATATTACAGATATTACATTAATGATAGATAATATTCTATCTGATAAATTTACAGATATAAAAAATATTCTTATGAGTATAAAGGATAGTAATAATAATTTAAATTCTGATGTATTTAAATTATTAGTATACTCTGTAAGAAATTTTATATTTAATATAATAAATAATATATTTAAGAGCTATTATCAATTATTAAATAATAATAATGATACAGATGATAGTGTAATAGAATATAGATTATTTTAAGAAAGTGAGGTATTATATTATGAGTACTTTATATGGATATATGTCTCCATTTGAATTAAAATTAGCAAGAGAAGATGCTAAACTCGAACTTGAAGGTTCTAGACTCATTTATGAATATGAAATGTTAGAAAAAGAGCATGAACTGATGTTAGAGGAAATAGAACTTAAATCCATTTTCATGGAAGGTTGTACATCTGATGATTTATATATGATGTATGAAGATGAAAATGAGAGTAATGAAGAGAAAAAAGAAGGTATATTAACTAAAATTTGGAATTGGTTAAAGAATATATTTAATGCTATTATCGGAAAGACTAAAGAAACTATACGTTATATTGTAGTCGATGTAAACTATGCTATTGGTTATAGTGTTGATAAGATTAATAATATATTAAACGATGTTGAAAACGTTATAGGTAAGTTTAAAGGTAATAAAGACGCAGAATTAACAAAAGACGACATCAAAAAATATAATCATATTTCGGCCATAGTTGATATTGATGATAACGGTAACTCTAAAATTAATGAGGATTCATATATAAATGCAATTAAAGATAAAGGATCTGTACCGGGTGATAAATTGAAAAGTGGATTTGAAAGTTTATCAAATAGATGTAAGGAGATTCTTAATACTATCGGAGATGCTACTACTGCTTTGAGTAGAAGTATTGCTGGTTTTCTTAGAGCTATAGTATCAAGAATAAATACTACTGTTACTGTTCTACTTAACCAAATTAAAAATAAAAGCGATAATAGTGGTACTAATGAACTTGCTAATATGACAGATGAAGAAAAAAATAAAATACTCAACGGAATAAAAAATATAATAAACGATGCAAAAAATAAAATTCCTGATGAAGTTAAACAAGCATTTAAAGATGATGCTAATAAAGTATTAGATAAATTTGTTGAGAAGTTTGGTAAAAAATCTGTAGAAGTTGCAAATACATCTTCAAGTGCAGCTGTTAATTTCATAGAAAATCTATTTTCTGGAGGGGAAAATAAAGGAGAAGAACAGAAAAAAGGAGAAGAACATGTAGATCAAAATAGTGTACATGATGTAGATGATGTATATAGTTCTATATTTGAATCATTAGATATAGATACTATTGATAGTACTTTTGAGAAGTCTTATTCAGAAAGCTATAATAATGATTTAGATGATTTCGCAAATATATTAGATGATCTCCTTCAATAAGAGAGGAGGATATTGATTATGATGTATAATGAATTATCCTTGGATGAATATATTTTATTTACAGAACATAGTTTAAATAGGATATTCTTAAACTTAGATAAATTATTTATGGAAAGTGATTTATTAGAAAAAGAATATGAATTAAAGTTACTTACAGAAAATCCTGATATAGATAAATTAGATAATTTCTATTTTGAAGATACTGATGTAAAAAAGAAGTCTGATGAAATCGATATGAAAAAAGATGGATTATTTGGAAGTATATGGAAGTTACTTAAAGGCTTAATTGCTAAAGTAAAAGAATTTTTATTTGGAATTAAAAAAGAGGATCTTCCGGAAAAAGTAGAAACTCATGTTACTGTAGATAGACTAGAACAAAATACAAATACTTTATTTCAGGCTTTAGAACAATTAAAAGCAGGTGCTAAGGATAAAGCTGAAAAATTATTAGGGTTTGCTAAAAAACATCCTGTACTAACTGCTTCAGCAATTCTTCTTATTGGTAAAAACAAAGTCAATAGAGAATGGGAAGATGCTAAAGTATATATAAATAATGTGGACCAGCGTCTAACTGAGTATGAACAATTTAAAATAGATGATAATGATGAAGAGAAAAAAAGTCTTTTTAAGAAAATCGTGAGTGGCATTAAGGCAAATGTAGCAAAAGCAAAAGATGTTATTCATTACCATGATGAAAAGAGAAAAGGAGGAGAAGAAAAACTTACTCCTAAAGATGGAACTGATGTTGCTGCTGAACAAAAAGAAGTTCGTGCTAAAATTGAAAAACTTCCTGAATTAAATAAATATATAGATAGTCTTAGACAAGAAATTGAAGATATTCCTAAAAAAATTGCAAATGTAGAGCTTCGATTAAGGTTTAAAGATTATATTGATTTGGAAGATAAAGAAAGTAGTGGCAACTTAGAAACAAAACCCCGTAGCTTTAAACGGTATACAAATGAAGAAAAAAAATTAAAAGATCTAAGAGACATGGATAAAAACGGTGAAGGGTTCAACGCATATAATCAAATAAAAAAACTTAGGGAAAAACTTAAAGTAAAAGAAGCAGAGAGAGATGCTATATATTCTGCTGCTAAATCACATAATATTAGTATAGAAAAATATTTTAAGAACTCTAAAAAAGATGCAGCTAATAAAGCTATATCTGGTGACAATTCAAAAAATTAAAACTAATACAATATAATAAAATATTTAAAGAAAGGAGCTATTTTATGTTAGGTGAGATTGTTAATAATATGAAGCAGATTTCAGCTATTTATGATATAAATGAAGCTAAGACTAATGCATATTACGAAGCAGCTATAAATGAGTATATAATAAATTGTAAAACTGCTCAACTTAAAGTATTTCAAGAGTCAGGAACAGAAGATGATTTATTATATCTTGAAGCTGAAGCTGGAAAAAGTTTCTTTGATAAAATAGTTGATACTTTACAGGGTATATTAAATAATATATTAACATTTTTTAAAAATCTTTTTGAAAAAATTACTGGTTTATTTAAGAAAAATTCTGAAAAAATAGATAAACTTGAAAAAATAGCAAAATCTAATCCTGCTATAGGTAATGCTAAAATAGACCTGCCTGATAATAAAGCATTAAATGATAATTATAATAAAGCTATGGCTGAATTAGATAAATTAGAAGCTAAGATGAAAGCTGGTAAAGAAATTAGTGAAGATGAATTAGATAATATTGAAAAAAATTTCTTTGAAAGACATAGAAAAATATTAACTGGTGCTGGAGTTGTTGCTGGAACAGTTGTTGCAGGAATTGCTTTATACAAGAAATTGGCTACATCTGATACTCTTAAAGGTGATAATTTCGTTGTCAATAATTTAAACAAATTGATAACATGGTGTAATTCTAAGAGAGAAAAAAATATAGATAAAGCTATATCTAAAGATACAGGTGTAAGAAACTTACCAAGTTTTATGTATGCACCTAAAATTGCAATGCTTAGAAATTCCATCGCCAGAGCTAAATCACAAGGTTTAGTATATCAAATGCAAGGATTATTAACTATACTTAAAACTTATACTGGTAAAGGTATTAGTGACACTGAGTATTCTGATATACATCTAAGTTCTAAATTACGTCCGTTTGATGATCCTCATAGTGATAGAGTGGCGTCGGATATGGTAAAGATTAAGAATGGTAGTGATGTAAATATTGTAAAGAATATAGCCGCTAGTATGGAATCATATACAGATTATGATAATGATTTTATGAATAATTATGATAATACTGATGACGATTCATCATCAGATATAACGGATTACGATAATAATTTAAATGAAGGATATTCAGATAAGTTTAGTGAAATAATCAATAAATTATGTACTGATGGTTTATCAGATAGAAATAAATTTACTGAATTACAAAATAAAATATATAATAATTTGAATACATCCGATTTAGTGGATGATAATAATGACGATTCTTTTTTTAGATAAACCTATATAAAATAAATTGTATATATGAAAGGAGACTTTAATTATGTTTTATTACGAAAATGCTACTGAAAAATATGATAGTATTAAATTAGAGATTTATGAAGCATATGATAATGGAGAAATATCATATGATGAAAAAGAATATTTATTAGAAGAAAATGCCGATGATTATCTTAGTAATTATTCCGATGATTATTACTCAGAGGGTTTCGGTGATACTTTTCATAAGATAACAAGTAAGTTTAATACAACTCCTGACAAAGATCATAAATATCATTATAATGATGAGGATGCTGTAAAAGCACAAATGATGAAAGATTATAATGGTGCTGGCGATGATTCTGTTATAGGTAATAAGTTTAAGAAATTTGTCACTGATATATATACCGGTATGAGTCTAGGACAAACTGTAGAACAAATAAAAGGTGATCTTAATAGGAGTAGTGTTTCATATCCCGCGGCATGGGAAAATCATGTGAATACTGTATATGCTGCACTTAAGAAGTCTGGAGGTTCTCCAACAAAGAAAGAGATCAGTGATCTCAGAAAACAGCTTATTAGTGATAAAGTTGCTAATGCTGAATTAGATGCACATTATAATGATAAAAGAACAGGAGTTACTTTAAGTGGACAAATCAAACGCGACAACGATATTAAACTTAAAAAACAACAAAAGGCTGCAAATGCTAAAAATAAATCTGAAGAACCTGATGATCCTACTCATGCAAGACATTTGGGTAAGGTAGAAGAATTAAATAAGAAACGTGAAGCAGATAAATTAGCTGCAGACGAAAAAGCAGCTAGAGAAGAAAAAGCCGCGGAAGCTAGACGAAAATCTTTGGAGAGAAGATTTAGAATACGTAGATAATAAAGATTGGATAAATATCCATAATTATAATAAATAGAGAGTGATAACATTATTGCTCTCTATTTATTTCTTTCCATTTTAATTTTTATTACAAAAAAAGATTCCAGTACAATGTACTGGAATCTTTCTCTTATCGTTCTTCAATGATTATTTCTTAGATTATTGAATCGTCAAAGTCATCTAAGAAATATTCATTTCTATTTTTATTATCACTGGTATTTTTAAATACCAGCCATCCCATAAAACCGAATACTCCTATACCGCTAATAGCAGCTTCTATGATACTCAGATCTATACTCAACCCTTTATTGCCCGGGCCAGGCTTCATACTAAATCTATCTGTCATCTCTTTTCACCTACTTTCATAATTTTCTTAATGATAAAGTATCCTGCAGCACCAGTTAAAAATGCTATACCTAAGCCAACTTCTATTTCATTGAAATCGGCATGGTATCCTGTTGTTTTACCCCAGAAGTTTTTGTTCTCTTTGATGCTAAAGTTGTTAAAGTTATTTTTCATTTGGTTCCTTTTTACAGGCTCAACTCACTGGTTGCCTGAGGGTGCTCTTGATATTATCTCCACACCAATATATTTATTATTTTTTATGACGCAATAAATTATAGCCGGTAAATATTATACCAGTTATAATTTTTTAGACGTTTCTACTAAATACTGTTAAAGCCTCTTCATTAAGTTTACCAATGTACTTAGCTTCCTTTTCACGAAGCTTTCTTAATATTATCTTATCAGACTTTGACATATCAAAACTGATAATTACATTTAGTTCACTATCGTTAAAAGTTACTATTGTAGGTGATAGATTACCGGACTGGTGTCTTTCACCTCTATACACGTAACAAATCCTATCAGATTCATTTTCGTGTAATTTATTTGACGGCTGTACACCATTTATTAAGGCATATGTACCGTCATTCAGCAGATAGATTTGATAATCTTCATATCTGTTGATATGGTTCTTTAATTTAACCATTTTGAATTCCTCCTTTATGATTAAAATAAAGTGGCTATCTCCATAATGAAGATAACCACTTCTTATTTTATTACACTAATATTATGTATAATTAAAAATACATTTAAATACATCAACAGCCATCTATGATATATAATAAATCATAAGTTAATTTATTTATATTAACTTCTATAGGTTGTCCTGTTAATTCTTGATTATAATAATTAACATATGTAAACTTTGTATTTATAAACGGAGATATTATACTTATAATATATCCCGGTTTAGATTTTTCAAGTTCACTATATTTCTCATTAATCAATCTTTTGTATATATCACTTTGTCCTATAGTGATTAAATACTTTTCATTCTTAATTATTCTATTATTAGTATTACCATACTTGTTACCTGTTAATATATAAGCTAACGGAGCATAGTTTTGTAAATCTACAGCTCCTTTACAATCAACACATCCATTATTGTATAATAATATGTTTTTAGTAATTATTAATAACTTAGTTTGATCTCTTTTTGTTAACATAGCAACAGTTTTTGCTGAACCAAAATATTTAGCCCAGTAATTATATAATAAATTCATTTGTAATTTATCATATTTATAATTTTCCATGAAATAATCTATTTCTTCATCACATATGTTTTCTCCATACATTTTCCATATGTAATCCATTTGTGTAGATATATTAACATCATTAAATACAACTTTACCCTCATCTATTTTTTCAAGATTCATTTCAAGTTTATCCATACCTGATAATCCATCATCACCATCACGGTCTAAAACTATCTCAGTATGATTTCTTGCTAATTTCTCTTTACAGAAGAAGAATAATTGACATCTTAATAATGTTTTATTTAAACCTATTATAGATTCATTATATCCACCTTTTAAACTATTCCATGTAGACGGAAAAGTATATTTTACAATATTCTCACTTATGAAAGTATGTCTTAAGAATAAATCTATATTAGTATTCATATCTTTTCCTAATATTTCTCTTTGCTTATATATAGGTGTATTGTAAGATTGATGCTCAGCTACTTTAGTTTTTACATATACATATAATTTGTTATATATATTAATACCTTCTCTTTTTACAGAGAAAATATCAAATAGCTTAATGTAGAAATTGTATATAATATCATCATTCTTATCTACCTTTATATTATTGATAGCTAAAAAGTGAAATAATACAGGAGCTATACATCTCATACCAAATGATATTCTAAGTAATATTTTAATATGAATATTTTTAAACTCAAGACTTTCTAAGTGTTTCTTTTTCTTTTTATTATAATTGAGAGTCTCAACAGTTTCACTTTCAATATCATCAATATAATTATCTTCAACCATATCACATATTTTATCTACCATAGTATCTGTAAACATGAATTTATAGATATATGAAATAAGTTGATCATAATTATCAATAGTGAATCTTCTCTCTTTATCAATCATATACTTTAGTTTTAAATAAGCTAATAATAACTCATTTTCAGTATCGTGAAATTTCATAAAATAATTTATATACTTCACAATAACCGGTAATTGATTTTCATATGAATTTTTCTTTATGATAAAAGTATTATAATTCTTAATATTCTCAGCATTAAAATACTTATCAAAATTAATACAAAATAAATTCCTGTCCTGATACACTTTCATATCAGAAGCTTTTGGTTTCCACTTAGCAATCTTACAAACCTTATCATTAGGTTTTTTAAATTTAGCACCAATAACGAAACCATTATTATCGTAAACGTATTCATCGTTTACTTGTTCTGCTATTATTTCATTTGTATTATTTACCTCCATTTTATTTTTACCTCCAATATATTTTTATGTGCAATTATATAATATATAATTTTTTTATTTTTTAGTAGATTTTTTAGCTGTAACTTTATTTTTTCTACCGCCTGCTTTTACAACTTTACTATTATTAGATTTATCTTTATAAGTACTCGAATTTGCTTTTCTTTTATTAATTCCTTTTATTACACTTGGTCTATTTTGATCCAAATCTTTTGCTAATTTACCACCATTATCTCTTAGCTTCTTTTCCTTAACAGCAGTTGCTTGTAAGTCATTATTTATTTCAGCCTTAAGTCTTCTCTCAAGACTAACTACATCTTTAGATATATTAACTTCTTCTGTATCTTGAACTCTACTAAAGAATTTATTAGGGTCTTTAGTTCCCCACATTCTAAGATACATCTTACTGAAATATAATAATCTATGGTCAAGCATATATCTACAAGCATAGTAAATAGAAGAGTCATATGATAATTCATATTTACTATTAGCTTTATCAGGAAGAACATTCAATGCACCTACTGGAAATTTATCATATAATGATTCTATTAAATATCCTTCTAATTTATATAGTGAAGCATATCTATAAACAAATCCCGGACTGTTTGAAAAGAATTGTACATAGTACTTCCTAAGATCGCCTCTCTTTTTTAAAAGGTCTTTATCAGTAAAAAATTGTATAATAACATCATATTTTGTAATATGAATATGACTTTTGTCACCTTTTTTAATTTCGGACTCTGATGGTACTTGTATATGTATAAAGAAATTATCTTCATATTCCAAAGCATTTACAAATTTAATACCTTTATTAGTTTTAGAGAATTTTAAATATCTATCCTCATAATCAGTTTTTTTAGTAAAGTCTTTTCTGTGAAATGGATTTTCTAAAAAATCTTCTAAAGTTTGGTCAGATATATTTATACTATTTAAGGGCAATTTAAATCACCTTACCTTAACGAAGAACTAATTGGTTACCTGTTATTAATAAGGAAATTAAATCGATTATAGCTTTCAATATCTCTTTATCTGTTTCAGCACTATTTATTACGTTCCCAGTAAAATCTTTATGTCTAATATCATAAACTACATTAGAATCTATTGATTTATTAATTATATTATCAATAACTTCTTCATCTACCATAACATTAGATAATACTGTTTTATATACATTATAAAAGCCTTTATATAAAATATCTATGAAAAGTTTTGTAGTCTCATCTATATTAGTATCATCTTTTAAAGATTTTAATTTTCTTAATATAGTTAAACTACATCCGGGAACTATACCATTATCATATGCAGAAGCTGCTGCTTTTACAGAATCATCAACAACATCTTTTTTATATCCTAAAGATAATTCACTATCTGCAGTAACTTCAATAACACCTGTCTTTAATTTCAAAGAATAATATCTTTTCTGTTTCTCAACCATATCAATACTAAATACACCCATAGTTTCACATTTCTTACGAATCTCTTCATATGAGTCTTTAGCATCTTCAACAAATTGATTGTATAGTTTTTCATCATAACAAAATCCTGAGAAAGTACTCTCACTTAATCCTATCTCAGATTTTCTTGCATAACCTACAACAATACCATCTTTTTCATTGAATTTATAATCAAGAACATCAGTGTCTTTATTGTATAATGATATAGAACCATCACTGGTAACAACTTTACTATTTTTAATGTTTCTATTATTTACATTGAATAAGGTTGTTAATTGTGTACCTGAATTAAGCTTTTTTATAATATCACTAGCCATCTCTTTTGTAATAATAGTTGTGTTAAGAAGCATAGCTAAATCGTTTAATTTAACCTTAGATATTCCTGCCAATTTAGTACATGTTGTAAGTACTAAACTAATAGTACCTAATCTCTTATACTCTAATAATAAATCTTTACTTATTACGTTATCTAATGCATATTCATCATAAAATGGAGCAATACAAACTAATTTTCTTCCACAGTGAGTTGAAAATCCGGCTAAACTTTTGAGTATATGATCATAAATATATCTATCTACTTTATGGTCAAATATAATAAAATCAGCTTCATCTAATAGTAAAGTTGAATTATCATTATTTATATAAAGTTTATCAGTTAAAGATACATCTATATTATAACCATTTATTATTTTATAAGGTAGTGATGTTGTTGCAGACATACTACCTTCTGTAGTAACAGTAATAGCAGGATATTTTAACTCTTCATATAAATTACTTATACTTTCAGTAATTGAGATATCTCCATTTGAAGATATATCAACAACTTTACTTATATAATCTTTTAATTTATCACTATCTTCAGTTTGTATTGATATTGATTTTTCATTAATATCTTTTAAAAGAATATCTTTGATATTATCAAAAATATCAAGTATATTCTTAGGAAGAATATTTTCATTCTTAAGTTTTTCCTTAATCTTGTAATATTCTTTATATATAGTATTTGTAGCAATAATAGCTGTCGTAGTACCATCACCTACAGTGAAGTTTAATCTACGACATATACTCATTGCGATATCACATATAACCTGATCTAATTTCTTATCAAAGGCTATATTCTTCATTATAGTAAATCCATCTTTAGTATTAAAATAAGACGGGTATACTGAAATAAAAGCACCTGCTCCACCGGGACCAAATGACTTTGATAATTTTTCCCAAAGTATATTAAATACTTTAGCAACCCTCTCTTCAAACGCATCCTCATCAATAACATTTACTGAGGGCTCGGAATCAAATTGATAATCAATGAAATTAACATCTTCTGTTTTTTTAAATTCCATATTTTGTATACCTCCTTTTTAAGTAAATTATATTGTTGTTAGTTTAATAATTTATTTTTATAAGTTATTCTGTACATGTTCGCACATAAGATAATTTAAATGGATTCTCTTTATATAATTCATTAAAATCAAATCTTAAATTACCATCATTATCAATATTATAACTATAATCAATAGCTAAAGTAATTGAAGACATTTTTAATTGGTCTTTATCTTTTAATTTAAAAATATTTCTATAATCTGAAAAGAAGTATGTTGAGTTGTTTTTAGTTAAATCTATCAATTCATCTATATTATAAATGAACTTATTATCTGTATTAGTTTTAGCATCTAAGTGTTTCTTTACATAAGGATTTTCATAAGGGTAATATATGATAACATCTTTACATACTTTAAGAGTCTTTACTTTCCTTGGTACATCTAACAATAATAGATTTAATGCATGTTCATAGAATACTTCATTTGTTTTTAATTCATCCTCAAATAACTTATCTAATTCTTCATTACTTATTTTATCAGGATATCTATTTAAATCATACAGTATATTTACATTATTTCGTTTTACATACCATTCTAATAATCCTGTTTCACTTAAATAATCTATATCTTCTAATTTTAATATTTTATATAAATTCTTATTATACTTCATTAATGATAAAAATCTATAATAAGGAGCTTGTAACATATCAGCATATTCTATAACAACATATTCCGAATTTAAAAAAATATTAGCACTATCAGCAGGCATATTAATAAACACCTCTTTCTTGAAAATATTAGAGTATAAGAATTTCTTATACTCTAATAATATTAATTTATTAACTTATAACATATCTCCTATTCCGGAAAAACTGGATACCGGAGCATTGTAATCATTCTGTGTATTAGATTGATTACTCTGTGTATTAAAATTAGCACTTCTATTAGCTTTAAAAGAATTATCTAAATTTATACTATGTGCTGAATCTCCTAAAACATTAACAAAATTTTTAAATTTATTATATACAAATAATAATTCACTATAACTTGTTTCAGTCTTAGGTTCATTTGTAATAGCATCTATTACAATCGTATTTGTATTAAATTTATAAGTATATGCATTTGTAGTATCATAACTACCATCAGTATTTACAGGAGTTAATGTTAAGTATACATTATCTGTACCATTTTCTTTCTTATAAGAAAATGTGGTAAGTATTTTTTGTCCTTTTACGCTAACTGATATCTCTTTACCATTATCTTGGTTATTGGCATCTAATCTGGGTAATATATATTTACCAATAGCATTTGCTAATGCAGTTGTATTTTCAACAGTAAGAGCAGTCTGAATTCTCTTATTATAATCATATTGTCTTAATCCTTCAGATGAAACATTTTGTATAGGATTAATTTTTATAGAAATTTTATCACTCCAATATGATAATTGAAGTGATGCTGTATCACCAAAAAATGTTTTTATATTAGTATTTACATTATCAATTTTATTATTATTATAATTAGTTGTATTATTATTTGCAAACATGTAAGTTTACCTCCTTAATTTAATTTATTTATTTTATAACAGCATTTCCACAATGTGGACATTTGTATATGAAATCTAAAGATGGTTTATAATCTGTTTTATTACCACCTACTGTAAGTTTATCCATTATATTACCACATTTAAAACATATGCTATTTAATGGTATCATATCTTTCTTCAAAATAACCCCCATTTCTAAAAATTATCAAGATCTAATAAATTATTGTTTTCACCTAATAAATCACCATAAGAAAGCCATCTTATAATTATATCATAAATATCAGTACATTTACTTCCTTCAACTAATAATATTTCTTGAGTATTATTTTTTACAAGATATAATTTATCAGGTTCTAATAAATCCTCATTTACATCAGTTTCAGGGTTATAATTATCATTTTCATAATGATGTACAGGATAAACAAATCCTTTTTCATATACAATCTTATCTGAATTATCAAGTGTATATATGACAGATATATTATCAGTTGTAAGTTTTATATATTTCATACATCATCATCCTCATCAATACTAAATTTACTATCTTGATATTTTTTAAGTATTCTATTTCTTACAATACTTTCTATATGATAAAGGAAATCATAATTTACCATATCAATATATTTTCTTGTAAAGTTTCCTGTTATATTAAACTTATCATATCCTTCTTTCATGAATCTTGTTTCTAATGAAGAATCATCATCACAATTATCAAGGAAATCATCTATATCTATATTAGATTTAAGAATACTTTCTATAATAGTAGGTAATGATGATAATATGTAAACATCAACAGGGTCAATAGAATCTTTCTTAAAAGATATAGTTGTAATATCTTTTTTCTTATTTACATTATCTAAATAAGTATCTCTATTTGCTTCTATTTTATTTAATATGAAGCATATAAAATTCTGTTTTATATTTATGATAAAAAATCTATATACAAAATGAATTAAATCATCTTGTTCATCTGGTGATAAATTATCGAATTCAGGAAATCCTATGTCAAAATATTCTTTAAACATATTTTGCATAAATATATAAAAATCATCTCTTAATTCTTCTAATTTATCCAGTTCTTCATCTTCATAAATATTTGCATTGTCTTTACTCATTTTATACATATTTATGAATGTAGTGACATGGTCTCTTTTACCATATTCAAGGACGTCTTCAAATTGAGATTCTATATTTTCCTTAATCAAATTCAAAGGCATCTCTGATAAAAGCATATCCACATCAAATTCATTTGGTTTATATTCATCATTAATATCAAACATATTATTTATCATCCTTTCTAATAAATATTTCATTTAGTAAATGGTTATTGTGTATATTTAAAAATATATTTAGTTATAATATGGATTAATATTAATATCACTTTACAAAAAGACTGAGGGAATTTCCCTCAGTCTTTTATTTACTTAATTCTATATATTATTCTACCCTTTTTAGTATCATAAGGAGATACCTCTATTTTCACTTTATCCCCTCTTACTATATTAATGTGATTAATTCTTAATTTACCTGCTAATGTACACTCAACAAGTAAATCATCTATATCGTCAACTTTTACAACTGATATATTAGGTCTTATATCTATTACTTCACCTGTAAAAACTAAATCACTTTTAGACATAGTATTTATCCTTCCTTTATAACTATTTAAAAAATAATATCATTGAAGTAAGGTAATTCTTTAATTGTTTCACAAAACTTTACCCATTCATCTAATTTATGTCCATGTCTATTTACATACATATTAGATAAAACTTCATAATTTAAATCTATAGTTCTTTTTTGATTAAATGATGAAGGTAATAATTGTATAATTTGCCACCATATTAATTTTTGTAAATCAATAGCATCTTTTCTATTAGTTTCATTTTCAAAATCATCTTTTTTAATTTTTTCAGTTATATTTAAATATCTTTCTCTTAATCCATTTAAGAATATAATAAGATTTTTAAGCATTACTACAGATGAGTCATATAATTTATCATGTGAGAACATATCTAATGTAAATTCATATGCAGTTATTTTATGCATAGTAGAACAACTATTAGCTACAGTTCCAACTTTATAAGTATCAAATTCTTTCCACCAATATAAAGGTGCCGTTATATCCATTGATACATGTATCATTCTCTTAAATTTAGAATGAACGGGTCCTGCTTTATGTAATGTAGTAGCAAGTTTTAAATCATTATCTCCTAATATATAAACATCATGACAAGAACTTTCAATATATTTAGAATCTATTTTATCCCATGAATCTTTTGGATTTCTCATTCCTCTTATAGCGGCTTCAAATCCATATACATCTATGTTTTCTATTAATATTGACATAATATTGTCCTCCTTGTTTAATTTATTTTATGAATTATATATTTCTTTTAATTTTCTTTTTAATTCTACTAATACTTTATTTCCTAATACTGTAAGTGTAATTGAAGGAGTCTGTCTTGCTAATATTGCAGAAGGTCCTATGAAACTGGATATTTCTTCATCAGGTCTAAACTCTGAATAAGGTTCATAACCTTTAGGAATAACTTCACCAACTACTCCTTTTAATGCTGTGAAATATGCTATCTTACTACCAACACCTAATATATCAGTATGTTCTACATAAAATTCTATAAGTACAGAATCTTCAACTTTATTTCCTTTTAATACACCATATACATTAGGTTCAACTTTACCTGTAGTTTCATTTAATAACATTCCACATTTAACAAGAGAACTTGTATTCTCTTTATCAAAAGCACTTACATATTTCTTTTTATCTAATATACCTTTATAATACTTCTTTACTATTTTTTGTAATGAAGGCGATAATTCATCAGCTTCTACAGTAGAATATATTTTTATTCCAACTATAGTTCCATTGTGTTTAGTTTTAATTTCATTTACTGAATTTTCATTTAACACATCTTTATTTTCTGCAGATAAGTTATTAAGTAATTTATTAAGATCAGAATCTTCAAATGATGTATCAAATGATATTAAAACATCTCCTATGTCTACATGGTCTCCAACATTTTTAATAGTATTTATAGTAGCATTCTTTCCTATAACTACAGATTTACAAAATGTTATGGGAGTTTTACAATCATTAGCCATCTTTTCTGTTATAACAGCAGAATCTTCAAATGTATTATATGATGAAGTTATTGCAACTTTTTCTAATGTACCTAAATTAAATCTAACACCATTTACTTTACTTCCGGTAAAGAAATCTTTATGCCATGCTAAAGTATCATTCTTTTTAAATGAATCACCATTTTTTAGATTAGTAACTAATTTATTTACAAGGTAGAAACCTCCACCACCATTTTTATCTATTCTATCACCTAAATTAATAGCTTTTCTTTTACCACTTTTATATTCAACCATCATTATATTTAATTCAGGATTGATGTCTATTACTTTACCATCTTCTTCAGCTATTTCTACATAATCACTGGATAGATTATATTTGATTACTTCATCACATCCATTAGTTATTAATCCCGGAGATGAATTAGCTACAGGAACAACATGTTTAGATTGCTTAACTGCCATAGCTGTTCTTACGCTATCATCTTTTCTTGCACCTAAAGGATATAATAATTCTGCAGGCGAAAATAAATTAACATCTGTTAATTCTTCTTTTTTATTATTTTTAACGTCAACATAACCTCTTTCTGTTGTTATTGTAGGTTCTAAAGTTAATGCTCTAGTAATACCACAATTTCCATCAGGGGATGTTGACAAAGCTATTAATCCTACCATAGTATCATGATGAGTTCTTTTAGCTTCTGTATATGCTCTATCTTTATTAACACCATTAAATCCTTTAGATGATATAGTTCTATCTTTTTCTAATTCAACCATAGGGTTTAATGTATCATAATTTTCTACAGTTTGTAGGGCTAATAATCTTTTAATTACAGCATCTCTTGGTACACTTAGTTTCTTCTTACCACCACTGTTTTTATATTCTAAGTATGCTGCACTTAATTCTTTATATACCATAGCAGGTATAATCTCAATAGACCTTACTCTTGATAATGTTTGATTATTTTCCCAAGTATATTTCTCATCAGATAGTAATTTATTAGCATAAATACAAAGTTCTACTATTCCAGTAGGTAAATTAATATCTTCTAATATCTCTTTAGTAATAGGGTCTACCATAAATTCATAATAGTTTTGTAAAGCATTTAATACATTAACTCTACCATATTTAGTTTTAAAGAAATCTACAAAAGGTTCTATTGTATTAAATTCTTCTAATGTATACTGCTCAGTTTTAATAAACTTTAAGCCGTTCATTAATAATCCTATTGCTATATCTTCTTTATATATCATATAACCATCTTTAAATCTAATAAAGTTCTCATTAGATTTTAATTCTTTTACTCTTGTATCAAAATAATATTGGAGATCAAGTTTCTTTATTACTGAACTTATTCCTTCCCAAAATACTAATAGTACCATTAATGGAATAGTCTGTGACATTATAGTTATAGTAGTATATGATAGTTTCTTAGTTACTTTAGTAGTATTATATTCTTTTTGTAATTCCTCAGGGAAATTATTTACTATTATATCCATAATACTATAATTAGTAACATTTTGTAATTGAGTATTTGTATTTATCATTATTGGCTCATTATCTAATACACCTATAAACATCTCATCTTCTACAATTTCTATATTATGTTTATTAGCGTAATCTAACGCCTTAGTTTGGCTAAACATAATATAGCAGTTATCAGATTTATACTCACTATACAATTTACCTAATTCATCATATTCAATAGTGCTAATATAACCATCATTATTTTGTCCGGGAACTGCAGGTTTAAATAATGATAATATTTTAGCTTGAGATTTTTCATCAACACTTTCATTCTTAATAAGTTTTTCCAATCTCTCTACTGTGCTTATACTCTTACTACCAATTCTCTCTAAGAATAATTTATTATAGTTAGTTACTATCTGTACTTTATTCTCTTCTGTTTTTACTACAGGATAATAAAAGTTCTGTCTATTTATAATCTTCTTATTACCACCTATATACAAAAACTTATTATCTAAGAATTTAGGTATATCTATATTTATAGTATGTTTTTGTTTCTTTTCATCTTCTAATACAACTCTATATGTTTCTAAATAATTCAATTCATCTGAATGGTCTTTTATCTCTATATCTCTGATAAATAATTTCATTTCTTTATCATTTAATGAGGTAAAAGCATTTTTCATATCTGCAGGTAAAACATTTTCTATATAATCCTTATTAATATTATTAAACTTAATTTTTTTCATATGAGGATTTATACTCTTAATATTTTTACTTATATCTTTTTCAGGAACTAATCTCTTAGAAGCATTGATTTTATCTATATCAGAAAATGATAAATTATTTAATTTCAAAGATGCTTGTCTTGCTCTTAACTGTTTATCTCTTGCTGAAGATAAAGGAGTAGTAGGAACTTTCTGTTGTTGCATAAATTTATACATACCATCAATAAGCATCTTATCATTTTCAATATCTATTTCAGCATTAGTTTTAACTAAGTCTTTACCTGATTCACTATTAACAACATCAGTGTTTACTATATTTTTTACATCACTAATCTGTTTATCTACTGAATCACTTATTTTGTCTTCAATTACTTTATTTATAATTTCATTTTTTCTATCTTCTTCAGGTTTTTTAATTTCTTCAGTAGGTTTAGGAATATGAGTTACATCAGAAACATCTTTCTTAGGACCTGTCATTTGATATTTTTCAACTAAGTTTTCTTTTATATCATCTTTTTGTATTTCAGTATCAACCAATTCTTCTTTTATTTCTCTAAAACTTAATTTATTGAATATCTTATTCATTTCAGTTTTTAATAAAGTAAAAGTCTTACTATCTGCTTTTGAAGGATTTATTTTAAGAATATTATTCTTATAATAAATGACTATATCTATATCTAAATCAGATATGAGATTAAAGTATTTATACATTGTATAATAAATGATGAATAACGGATTATCAATAGAATCTCTAATATTATAAGTATTAAATTTACTATATTGCTCAGCATTTATCACAACCACCTTAGTAGGATAATTTACAGTATTCTGTGAAAACCATATACTCCTAAAGAAATTCCAAAAAATATTCAGTCTTCTAACAGCTGAAAGTTTTTTAGTCATATATGTATAAATTTCAAAATACTTACTCATTTCAAAATAAGTATTTTTATTTGCAGTAGCTCCTAATAAAGTAAGTGGATGAGGCTTAACTCCTGCTATATTCATTGCATTTAAATTAGCATAAATATTTTTTCTTTCTTTAGTATCCTTTATGTAATATCTTCTATTATTTAATCTACCTGAATATAATAGATTATAATAATACATATATTGTACCGAAGCAGGTCTAATACAATTATCTTTATTATTAATTATCTCAAAAGTATCAGCTACAGATTTACATAAAGGAAATATTAAAACACCTGTACCATTTCTACTACCTATATCTTTAACAGGTACAAATATTTTTTTTATTTGTGTTTTAAAGTAAGGAATACTATCTATATATAACATAAAAAAATAACCATCCTTTCCTTGTATTTGATTATCTAAATGTTTTCAGACTTAATAAATATCTAATGTAAAAAAGAAGTTGGGAATATCCCAACTTCTCTTAATTATTTAGATTCTTTCTTTAATTTATCATTTCTAAGTTTATCATGTATCTTATGAATAACATCAACATCTATATCTTCTTTAAAGTAATTATCTATATAAGATGTAGAAGTTTTCACAGTAACAGTTTCATCTGATAATAACTGTTTTTCAATATAACTAAATGATTGACCTATAAAGAAAGATTTATTATGCTCTAATGCATGGTTCATTGTTATTAACTTATAAGCAGGTTCTTCTTTATGTGAAAAATCAGGTCTAATAAATTTCTTATCAGGATCCCTTCTCATAAGTCTATTAATTATAACTTCACATGCAATACTCATAACATTTATTCCTGACTTAATTAACAAGTCTACAAATATTTGTACCATATCATGATATGTAATTCCTGTACTTATTACTTTATTAGTATTAAGCAATTTCATAATATCATATAAAGGTTTAGTTAATTCATTATTTGTAAATATCAAGGTAAAGATTTCAGAATCAGAATCTATATCTTTTAAATATATATAATCATTCTTTCTTAATCCAATAACTTCTTCAGTAAGATAAATATCCAAATCATCCATAGAAGCTATCTCTAATTCTTCACCTGTAATTATATTATGAATTATAAATTTAGTATCTATATATGAATTAAATGATGACATATCATCCAATTCATCATTTTTAATAATCTCATTATCAGGTAAATATATAGCCCAATCTTTAAGATTATATTCTGAATTTTCATTCAAATAAATACTATCAGCAACCATATCAAAGAATTTATAAAAGTTATCATTAAACTTTATCATATTAGTTATAGTTGTTAATAAGTGTTTAGTTGATAAAATCATTTGTTGTAACGGATGTCCAATCTCACCTGCTTCATATTCACAAACACCACTTGATATATCAGTATTTAATATAGCAGTCTTACCAAAACATACATCACAAATTTCATCATTACTACAACAACATGTTACAGGAGACCTAAAATATAAAGTCTTTCCTATTAAACTATTATCCTTTTTAGCATCTAATGTTAATAAAGGTGTATCAGGATTACCATCTAAATTATAATATCTGTTATTGAACTTACTAAGAACATTTTTATCAGTTATATCTATTTTCAATAAATGTCTTGTTCTACAATCATGCACTTCATTAGATAAACCAACTGTTCTTGTTATTAACCATATAATTTTAGCAAAGTATCCTGCTTTACCCATTACATCTTTATTTTGTATTAAAGACTTTCTTGCAGCAGATGCATCTATATAATGATATGAAGGTTTATTTGCACCACCTGTTATATTACTATTATTTAAAGCAAGTGGTATTGTATCACCGGTTATTGTAGGTTTTAAACCTTGAGATACAAAGAATTCTATAAGCTGTTTCTCTTTAATACAATTACCGGATTTTAATAACAGAGATAATCCATTATCCATACTTTTTATTATACTAATAACTTCTTTTTGAATTTTACTTAATTCAAATTCTATCTCTGCAGGTTGTACATTTTCAGGAAATTCTGTAGCCATTAATTCAGCTAATCTATCAGAACTTCTATACATATTTATTACATCTCTAATACTAAACTGAATATTTAATAATAAAGCAAACTTATTTAATTTAGATTGTAAATCATAATAAATATCAGCTATAGTTCTATTTATAGTATCAGATTTGATATTGTAATACTGAAGCAATCTCAATATCTTATCATTTAAGAAATTATTTATTTTAGCAGCTTCTTCAGGAGTTTCACCATTAAAGATAAAAGTATCATTCATCACTTTATCTATAGTAGCTAATTCTGTAAAAGCGTACCATATAAATACATTATACATGAAATTAGTAAATCTAAGTTTATGTACTTTAGTATCAGTTTTATAAAACTTAAAACTGATTTTATAATCTCTACAAGATTTATGCTCTATACATCCTGATAAATATGAAAACAATTTTTCTTTAAAATCTATATATACATATTTATCATGTATATAATCATCTATTATATATAGAGGTTTTATATGTTTCTTTAATTCAGTAGTATTCTTAATAACTACTGTTTTATAAGTTGTATTAAAGTCTATCTTCTTCATTTTTATCACCATCAAATTCTATATTTTCCATAAACAACATATCTTTATCATACATTTTTGCTGCCATGAATTCAATTTTACAACCTCGTGTATCTTGCCAGTTATGACTAAATACAATGATATCAGCAGTAGCTAATATTTGTATTGCCCTACCTAATAGCCATAAACTTTTTGAAGATTCATCTTCTATCCCATCTAATTGATTTACTTCTTCAAAGATTGGGTCTTCTTGTGTAAAAAATGATGATATAAATTCTATATTATCATATTCATCTTTATATTTTTCAATAAAGACTTCTTTTATATGTTCCCTTTCTTCAAGAATTTGACTGTCAGTTAATCCTGACATTGGTTGACTTATAAAAACTTTCATTTGTTATTGTACCTCCTTAATTTTAATTAACTTATAGTTTTTATAAATATATTTTATAATACCTAAAGATAATATATAAATTATCTGAACTTTTATATAAAATATATAGAAAGGTGGGAATTTATATGATCGACCCAACTAATTTATACTTATTGGTAGATAATGAATTAGTTACACACTCGCATGATCAAGTTAATAGTTCCTCATCTTCTGTTGAAACTGTTTCAGAATTTACCCAGTTAAGTAATACCTACGGATTTATGACAGTATTTAGTGTAGTGGTATTATTACTTATTACCGGGTTTATGATAATGACACAAAGAACTGCCGCAAAGAGACAGAAGAGTGAGATAACATTATTAGAAAAAGAACGAACTAATAATATGGAACAAAATAACAAAATGTACGACATAGTTATTAATGTTCAATCAGAACAAGTTTCACAATTAAGAGAGATGACAAACACATTAAAGGTTATAAATGATAAAAGTGTTGAAACGCGTGATAAAATAACAGATATGGATATAACAATGCACCATATGGATTCATCATTAGAAAATATTTCTACTAAAGACGACACTATATTGAAAACCTTAGCTGAGATATTAGCATATGTCAAATCAAATGATCATTGCAATAAGGATATCTTAGCTAAGGTTAAAAAGATTGATGAATTTTTACAACAAGAATATAAAATAAATAATCAATAAATTAAGTCTATGTTTTTTCATACCTCCTTAAAAGTCCACATACAAGAATTACTGCCACTTGTATGTGGACGCCTTCTGTTACTCAAATATATTAATATAATAAAAAAATAAGGGAGCTAGTGCTCCCCCATTTTTTAATTTAGATTACTATAGACCTCCTCGCCCCTTTTGATAACAGTCTTTAACGCGTCCTCGAAATTCCCAAAATGGGAATAACGATATCCTCGTTGTGTTAACTTGCAATGTAAGTTTACAATACGGTCACCGCTAACGATAACCATATAATTGATCACATCACCCTCTACGTGTCCCTCTAATAATGAGAGAGGGACATAGTCGATTAGTCCACAGTATTCTGCATAACTGCCATCCGGCAGCTGGAAACCATGGCTTCCGAAGTCACTAGACTTATCATTGGTTAACCAACAATGAACATACATACTGTTATCTGTAACTCCATTGAGTCTATCTTTTAGGTCCAATGAAGCGAGCTCACTGCGATAATCCGACTTTTTTGTAGCCGGATTAGGTACTATAAACATATTGCAATTTACATTCATCATAGTTTCTCCTTTTACAGGCTCAACCTCTTAGGGTTGCCTGAGGGGACTCTTGATATTATCTCCATCCCATAATTAATTATTTTTATTATACTTTTATTATGTATAATCAAAAAAAAAACAAAATACGCTATATTTTTGATAGTAGAAAACATTACTATAACCTATATACTAATGAAAGGAGACTATGTTATGAATTATTATGATAATATTAAATTAGAGATTTACGAAGCATACGATAATGGTGAAATAAGTTATGATGAAAAAGAATATTTATTGGAAGAAGTAAATGAAGTAATATATGAAGATAGTAAAGATGTATTTAAAGCTGCTGGTATTGGTGCAGCAATAGGAGGAGCAATAGGTGCATTTAAAGGTTATAAATCATCCAAAAAACCTAAAGATGTAACTATGAAAGATGTATGTATTGAAGATTTTAATAATACTTCAGAAGGTAAAAAACTTTTAACTGTGATAAATACAATGTATGATGAAATTTTAGCAACAAAGCTTAAATTGGATAGATATTGTAATTCAGGTAGAACTTATTCAGATAAATCTTATGGTGATATATTAAAACTCAATATTAAAGAACTGAATGATAAAATGCAAGAAACAACAGATAAATATAATGAAAAATTAAAAGAATATTTAGATGAGCATTTAGAAGAATGTAAGGATGACCCCGAACATTTAGATAGATTAAAAGAACTTAAAAAGAAAGTAAAATCTGAGATGTGGAAAAATATTGGAAAGTCTACTTCAAAATCCATGGATGGAGGATTTAGAGTTGGTCTTGGTTATGGTGTTATAAAAAATCTTTAAATGATTATGATTACACAATTTGGGTATAAATAAGAATGAGGTTAAACCTCATTCTTATTTAATTATAAGTATTTTTTTAATTCATATTACTCAATTTCTTTTTAGCCATTTCTATAGCTTCTTTTTTACTAAATCCAGCATTTATGAATTTTTTAACTAATTTATTAAGTTTCAAATATTTATTAGGTTTCTTATTAGCAAGTTTATCTGGCATTGATGTTTTTCTAGCTTAGCTCTATCTCTCTATCCCTTATATAATCCATTTTTAGACCATTATCAAATGAATAATAAGTATTTACATTATTATTAAGACTAAAGAAAAAATAAATTCATTATAAAAATATAGGCTGATATTAATATCAGCCTATATTTTATAGTTATATGTAATAAAATTATTATTTATAAATATCATCTAATAAAGAATTGAATACAGATTCACCCATTATTTTATTTACCTCATTTGAAAATTTACCAAAATCTGTAACATTATCAATTCTACCACCAGAAGCTTTACGTACTATTTCTCTATATCTACTAGCAGGTACGTCCTCAGGATTCTTATAACCCATATCCATAATTACCTTTAGCATATTTCTAGGCGATATATGGTATTGATTCATGAGTTTTTTTATTTCACGGGGATAACCACGATCAGACAAGCGATTATATCCAAATCTATTCGCAGCATCCTCATATATTACTTCATTTACTTCCTCTAAGAGGTATTCTTTTTCATTATATGATATCTCTCCATTATCATATGCTTCATAGATATCTAATTTAATATTATCATAATAATTCATAATATACTCTCCTTTCTATGATTAATATTAATTTATATATATGTTCCATTAGATTAATATTAAATATAGTTATATATACTGCATTCTATAATTTTTTTGATTATATATCATAAAGGTACGATTTAGAAATGATAATTGGGTTGGAGATAATATCAAGAGACCCCTCCAGCAATCTAAGAGATTGAGACTGGTAAAAAGGCAAAAAGATGAAAATAACAAAAACTTATGAAATTAAGGAATCCGCCAAGCTTAGAAGAGCAGATCTGTATAAAGTAGATCTTAAAGAGGTAAACCTTAAGGGGGCAGACCTTTACAAAGCAAACCTTGAAGGTGCAAATCTTCAGGGGGCAAACCTTAGCAAAACAAATCTTGAATCAGCAAACCTTTGGTATGCAAATCTTCAGGGAGCAGACCTTGAAGGGGCAGACCTTAGTGGGACAAATTTTGAGGATGCAAACCTTAGGGGAACAAACCTTTGGCGTGCAAACCTTAGTGATGCATGCCTTAAATGGGCGGACCTTAATGGAGCAAACCTTAAATGGGTAGACCTTTACAAAGCAAACCTTGAAGGTGCAAATCTTCAGGGGGCAAACCTTAGCAAAACAAATCTTGAATCAGCAGACCTTAGTGGAGCAAACCTTCGGGAAGCCAACCTTAGTGATACATGCCTTAAATCAGCAGACCTTAGTGGAGCAAACCTTAAATGGGTAGACCTTAGATGGGCAAAGCTTTACAACGCAGACCTTAAATGGGCAAACCTTGAATGGGCGGACCTTAAGAGCACTAACCTTGGAAATACAGACCTTACAGGTGCAAACCTTTACAAAGCAAACCTTGAAGGTGCAAATCTTCAAGGGGCTAACCTTGATGGAGCTAACCTTGAGGGAGCTAACCTCAAGGATGCTGACATTACAGGTGCAAACTTTCAGGGGGCACATTACTTAGGGAATCTAAGTGATTTGATAAAGAAAGGGGCTCAATGAGCCCCTTATTTTTTTATTTATGAACCATATTTATGAACCATATACTCTATATAAAATAGTAATATAATTTATATTAATATTTAAAGAGAATATTATCGTATTTTGTTTTTTTTTGATTATATATAATAAAGGTATATTAAATAACATACTACGGTGTGGAGATAATATCAAGAGCACCCTCAGGCAACTTTAATAGGTTGAGCCTGTAAAGGAGAAAAGTATGAGAAAAACAAGTTTTGATCAAGAAATAGTATCTAGTGTCGATTATTACATAGGATTTGCTCATTTTATTAAAACCATGGGAATAGCGTTTTTTAGAGATCTTAGTAGGATATATGATATAAGTGATATTTATATCATTACATCAAGTAAGATAAATTTAGAAACCATTAATTTTACTGAATGGTATGAAGCAAACAAAACCATCCTATGGGAGTTCTCTGAAAAATTTGTTAAACTTGTTTTTGATAATGTGATTGATATGTTTAATAAGGGAGAGATCCATATCATCCATGTGGATGGATACTTTCCGCTAGCTAATACGAAATTAAGAGGTGAAAGAATAAAAAAATTGTTGGATGAATTGGAGTAAGCTATTGAGCCAATAAAGAATGGGGATTCTTAATCCCCATTCTTTTTTTGTTTATGAACCATATACCCTATATAAAATAGTCAATTCTTTAGTCAATCCAAGAGGTTCACTTGCCATATTGAATTTACTAAATAATCTTACATTAGCATAGTCTGTATCAGAACTTGCATCTAAAGGTCTATATGCAGAGAATAATCCAATACTATTTATTCTTGTTTCTTCAATGTTTCCATTATAATCAAACCATTCTTTTATATCAGCTTTATTTATTATTAACTTAGCTTCTACATAAGATTCTATTGTACTTGTATTACTATAATCAGGACTAAATGGATTAATACTACTTGAGCCATTAGTCTTTAATTCAGTTCCATCAGAATATTCATCTGAATCATTTAATCTATGGTAAAATTCTATATTATCAAATTTCTTTAAGAAATATGCAGTTTTGCCTGCAGCAAGTTTATTGGTTACTTTACCAAAATAAATATCTTGTTCAGCTACAGTTAAACCATTATTGTTATTACTGTCTATAAATCTAAATGGAACCATTCCATCTAACATATAGTCTTTATATTCAGGAGATACTATAGTGATATTATTAGAAGCTGTTCCATTACATCCAACACCAAATAGACATACTTTTTCATTCCAGTTATGAGGTAAAGGAATACCTTGTTCAACATCAATATCATTTGTATCTAATGTAATATTACTTAGAGTACCATCTTCAACATCACCTATATCAATAGGTGTATTATGTAATGTAGGTATTTCAAAACTTGATTTACCAATACCAAATACTTGTTCAAATACAAATTGAACACCGCCTATTGGTACTATATTGGTTTCTTCAAAAACAACTTCTCCTAATTGAGAAATTCCTTTATCATCTTTATAATAATCATATCCACCTATTATTTGAGTCTTAGCCCATATATTAGGTTTTATGCCGTCTTTAGTATTTATTTTGTCATTTATCTTTATACTTTTCATAAATAATACTCTACTCCTTTCATTTAGTAATATTGGTTATTTAAATGTTTTCAAGTATTATATCTTGTGATTTGTATCTTATCATTTAAATTCATATTATCATTAAGTTTATTATCTGTAATATTTATAAAATGTATATTATCATAATAAGTAGTATTATCATCTATTGTAAATTTACTATCAATTACATTTACTA
>OCVV011324130.1_pt1 | contig 52142 bp, 56 predicted proteins | sample 1539721 | NCBI WGS metagenome assembly OCVV01 (sample SAMN02144230, study PRJEB22623) | gut metagenome | biome: sheep rumen | host: Ovis aries | place: New Zealand
AAAACAAAAGATAAAAATAAATATTATAATTTATTAAACAAACATAATGACAAAAGTATTAGTTCCATATTTTTATCTATTTTAATTTCAATATGCATTTTCCTTATTTATTTAATTATATATATTAATCGAAATTCATAAACAAAAGAAGCAAAATTAATTGCTTCTTTTAAAATTCTTTTTAGTAATTCAAATAATTAATAATACACATAAAAAGTACTAGCTAACTAGTACTTATACTTCTTGATTTAAAATATTATGACTTATTTTCTTTTTACTTATTAAATATAATAATATGTTACCTATTATTAGTATTATAAGGCTTATTAAAGTAAATTGAGACAATGTGATACTTCTTTTATCAATTAAGTAATAACCTCCACCACATAATAATATGAATAAAAGTAACGAATATCCCATTGCAATAAAAGCATTATAGTTTTCTCTTAAAGAATCTGCTTCATCATCCCAAACTAATTTAGGATAAGCTGAATCAATTAATAAGCCAATAAATGAAACAAATGATATACATAATATTGTTAATATAACATATAAAACAATATTTAAAATTGGTAAATGAATTATTAGAAAGAAAGGTATACTATATATTAGTATTCCAATCAAAGAAATAATAAAAGATACTAAAAATTTCTCTCTCCATTGTAATCCATATTTCATAGGAATATATTTAATAAAGTGAAAGTTCTTTCCCTCTCTTGAAAATGCTGAAGAAGAAAGAGAATTAAAAGCAGGTATTATAATTGAAATACCAATAACTAACAAAAGCATTCTAAAATAAAAGTTTGAATTATTATTAATAATTGCATTTCTCATAAAATCAATTGTATAATCTGGCATAGCAATTTTAAATATTAAAAAAACAAATATTGGCCAAATAATATTTATAATAATACAATTTATTAAAAATGTTGGAGATCTAAAAAGTATTTTTAGATCTTTTAAAAAATAATTTACAATTGGCTTTTGAACTTTAAAATCTTTAATTTTATTGCTAGAAGACCTTTTACTTTCAGTATCCTTTCCAAAAATTCCCATCACACCATCATAATACAAATATTTAGCAACAAATAGCATAAAACAAAAATAAACTAAGCTAATAAAAATAGAAAGAATAATATAAAAAACAGATCCACTATTTAATCCTAGTGCAAAGAAATGTACTGAAGGAAATATAAACTTCATTACTTCTAAGAATGTATGGTCCCCTGCTGCAAAATCTTCAATATATTTTTCAAAATTAAATGAAGATAACTTCCACAACAAGAAAAATACTAAAAAGACAAGTATTCCTAAAAATAAGAAACCTATTTTTTTTATTGTTTTTGTACTCAAAAAGTTTTTCAATAAATTAATTGCAAAAAATATAATTATAGAGCAATACACCATCGATATCATTGGTAAAAATATTATTCCAAAAAGTGATAGTAATAAATAATGAATAGGAAGTTTAAGAGCTAAAACATATGCTAGTACAGCAAGCAATAGAAAAATAAATAATATAACATTTTCAACTAAAAAACAACTTGTAAATTTAGAAGCCACAAGAGTTTCCGGTTTAATTGGAAGTGGTAATAAGTTTTCTATATCTTCACTAAAAAATAATTCATTCAATATAACATTAAAACTAAATACAAAGGAAAATATTGAAATAATGAATAATAATGCTTCAAATCCTTTTACAGCATAATCGACATCATTTAGTTTACTCATCATATTATAGACAAAAAATGTGTAAAAGAAAAGTATAGGGACAAAAACAAATAATAATGATAATAAAACTAAAATATAGAAGAATAATCTTCCACCTTTTTTATTAAATTTATTAATTTTCAAAGATCTAATAAATAATTTGGTTAAATCAAAATATTGTGTCATTCTTGAATAACCTCCATAAATAATTCATCTAAATCTTTTTTCTTATATTTCTTTTTTAAATCATCTAAACTTCCATAATACAAAATTCTTCCCTTATCAATTATTGCTATTCTATCACATAATTTTTCAGCAATTTCTAGAACATGAGTAGAAAAGAATACTGTATTATTATTATTTGCATGCTCCCTCATCATTTCTTTTAATAAAATTGAACTTTGTGGATCAAGTCCTATCAAAGGTTCATCAAGAATCCATACTTTAGGATTATGTACTAAAGCACCCATAACCATCATTTTCTGTCTAGTTCCATGAGAATAGCCTTGCATTGGTTTATCTAATACATCTTTCAAGTTAAATTTCGTACTTAATTCCTCTATACGTTTTTTTCTTATATCTTTAGGTACATTATAAATATCAGATAACAAATGAATATACTCAATTCCAGTTAATCTTAAAAACATATCTGGACTATCTGCCATATAACCAATCATCTGCTTAGAAGCTATTGGATCTTTTACTATGTCATGACCATTAATAACTATTTTTCCTGTATCTGGTTTTAAAATACCAGTCATCATCTTTATTAAAGTAGTCTTACCAGCTCCATTTAAACCAATAAATCCTATTATTTCTCCATCAGGTAACTCTAAATTAATATCATCTAAAACTTTTTTATTTTTATCAAAAGACTTTGATAGATGTTCAATTTTTATCATTATTTTCTCCTCACTAATGTATATTCTTATCAAATAATTAATTAATATACAATCATATGAATTAACTATATCATAAGAATCGATAATAGTGAATTTTTATTAAAAAAAAGTAATTCATCTGAATTACTTTCTAATACTTAATACTTTTTCTGAACTGTTTTCTATATTCTTAGCACAATTATCCAATTCATCATTTTCAATTATATCGAACATTCTTCCAAAATTATTTCCGCATGAATTAAAAACTTTTCCATATAATTCATTTTTATCTAAGAAGTCCTTTATTATACTATCTGGTAAAATATTATTTCTAAAAGTATCACCAATATAATTTCTAAAGACCCTAGATTCATCTTCTGAGTATTCATCAAAATAATCATCTAATGAAATTCCTTTCAATACAATTGCATGAAAATCATTAACATCACCATCTTTAAGTGGATTTGAAAAAGAAATTCTATCACTTTGCAAATTACCATTATCATCAAATTGTACAGAACGGCTTATCAAGTCATTTGATATATAACCAAAATTAAGTGAAGAATAAGAACCATTCACATTAAACAAACTTTTAACAGATAATTTCAAATAAACCTTACCTTTAGCAATTTTACTATATTCGCATAATTTCCAACAATTTCCATTGTCATTAGCATCACATAAACCTCTTAAATTAATAAATTTAAAAAATTCATTTCCATTTCTAAATTCGACTCTTCTACAGTCAAAATCTATTAATTCCATATACACCCTCCTAAACAGTGGGTTATTATACCACAAAAACATATTTTTTACAATATTTTTTTTACATTATATTAAATATTAAATATAGCAATATAATAATTTTGAGTACAAATAATGTGACACTTACAACAAAAATATGACCATAATATAATATTTCACATCTTTATAAATAAAATAGTTATATTATTCATATGTAATTATTTTTACTTCAAAAAAAATCCTCCATAACTATTTATTAATTTGAAGGATTTTTAAAGTATTATTATTTAAATAATTAAAACCATTTTGATTCTAAACTTGTAAAAAATGTTTTACTTTGGTTATAACTTTTACATTATTCCTGTAAGTATTTTCTACATATATAAATTTAATTTAATGATACTTAATTTTACGTTTATTATAATTATAGGCTATCCCAATACCAGACAACAATATAAGCATTAATACTAATACATAACTAATATTTTTATTTTTTAAAGTATCTGGAATATCATATTCATTGGAATGATCTTTTATATCTTTATCTATTTCAGGATGTTCTTCCACTATTTTTTCCCATACTGCAGTATATATAACATCTTCATTTGCCGTTGGACTAATATCTTTATCCCATCCTATAAATCGATAACCTTCTCTTTCTGGAACTGCCCCAGTAAACAATGGTGTCTCATCACCTTTCGGTATATCTTCATATACATAATTAGAAAATGATTCTCCACCACATCCATCAGCATATACAATATCAACATAGTTCCCTTTTGTTTTCAATATTGTATCTACTTGTAAACTAGTTACCTTATTAGTATATACAAAATCGACATTTGCTCTTCCTGTATCTTGATCTTCTTCTCCTATCACAAACTCAATATTTTCAAAATTATCATTACTTTTTGTATCAATGTATCTTGGATCTAAAGATGTATTAAATATCATCTTTTTTGGATTTGTAGTAGAGGCATCATAATCTTTTATTGTTATCCCACTATCTACATATTTAACATTATCTGTCATCTTACCATATTCTTCAGATACCATTAAAATACCATCTCTTCTTAATGCATATAGAATTAAATCATCAGTTATTGGTTCTGTTTTATCATCATTTAATTTAATTATATTTTTATTTGCACCTAAATATAATACTTCATCTAAATAATATAAGTCTGAATTGTTTTCTTCTTTTAACGCTTTATATCTTTGAGCATAATCATAACAATATGGATTTATTAAATAACAATATAAGTTTGCATGTGTGTCTATTGGCATTACTTCATTTGTAAAATCTTTTATGCTTACTATATTTGAACTATCTATTTCATAATCTAAAAACACATTATCATTTGTTTCTATCTTTGCTATAGTTTTGTCTTCATCAACTGTATATACATATGTTGTTTCACTTCCAAATGTATCTTTATTTATTATTGTTTCAAAATTATCTGAATCAACTATTTTTATCTCAAAGTTAGATTCCGTAATTAAGTTAAATGTAACACTTTTTACATCTTCATATTTTATTTCTTTATGATCTTCAGAGTCTGCTATCAAAGTATCTCCAAACATAACAAAAGTCTTTAATCCACCATTATTTCCAAATGCTTCTCTTTTTAGCTCTTTTATATCATCTTCAAGAATAACTTTTTCAAGAAGTGGATCACTATAAAAAGTTCCTTTTGGTATTACGCCTTCATTTAAACTTGATGTTACATCAATATCCTTTAACTTTGGCATATAAGAAAATGTAAATTCTCCATCTAAAGTTATCTTATTATTCTTTATATCTAAACTAGAATGTTCATCTTTCAATGTTGTCAATCCTGATCCATTAAAGGCATGAGAACCTAAACTTAATTCTGAACCATAATATAAATCAACTTTTTCTAGATTACTTGTCCCAAAAAATGCATGACTATTTATCTTATCTAAATTTGGATCTTCATTAAATACTACTTCTTTTAAATATGTATTATGTATAAATGCTTTGGTTGGTAATTCAACAAGATTTTTAAATGTAACCTTTTCAACTTTTGTATCCCAAAACTCTGGAGTTGAAATATCTACTGTTTTTTCTTCATTAATTGTCTTTGTTGGAAGTTCAGTTACACTATCTCCAAAAATTATTTCATCAAAACTACTATGCCATAATAATTGAGAAATTGTTTGTCCACTTGTATTAGTCAAAGACAATGGATTTTCAAATGTTATAGAACTCCTATGTATATCTCCATTTGTTGGAGAATAAATAGTACTTCCAGTATGACTTTGAAATGCTGAAGGACCTATAATCATTACACTACTCGGTACAACTATATTATCATTGATTATAGAATCATAAAATGCTGATCTACCTATTGTTTTAAGATTATTAGGCAAATTATTACTAATTGTAAGATTAGCTCCTTGAAAAGCCTCTTCACCAATTGATGTAATAGAATCTGATAATACTATAGGATTAGTAATTTCTGCTTTGAAAAAAGCATCATTTCCTATTTCAGTAATAGTATTTTTTGGTAAAAGAAGTGTTTCTATTTTAGCATCTCTAAACATTAAATTGTCAATTTTCGTAATACCAGTATTTTCTATATTCAACTTTTTAGCTCTAAGCCCAGCAAAGGCACCATAATTAGTAACTGGTGGAGTTACAGCTTTTGAAGTAAATTCAATGGTATCAAACTCATTATCATAAAAATAATTAGTAAAGTTTTGACCAAAATCCTTATAATAAAGAGTATCTTCAAATTGTGCAATTCTATAAAAATCACAATCAATCTTAATATTTTTTAAAGTTTCTATACCATTAAAAGCATTATTACCAATGCTTATTATATTATCAGTCAATTCGATGTTTTCTACATCAGTAGAGTAAAATGCATACTCACCTATTGTCTTCAAATTTGGAAGTGATATTGTACTAGGAAGATTTTTAAATCCTAAAAATGCTTTGTCACCAATTTCTTCTATAGTATCCGGTAAATTTATTTTTTGATCTAATGATAGACCATAATGATAAAATGCTAAACTATCAATTTTTTTCAAATTATTAGATAGTATAATTCTTCTTATTGTAGATGATAAAAATGCTAGTGAACCAATTTCTTCAACTTGAGTATTGCTTAAATCTACTACATCTACATTAGCATACATAAACCCACCAAAATCAATCTTTTTTAATTTTCTTGGAAGTTTTAATTCTTCAATTTTTGAATAAAGAAAAGCTCTCTCACCTAGACTAGACAAATCTGCCTCCTCTATATCCAATACCTTAGCATCTAAATACATAAATAGATCACCGATTATATTAAAATCATGAACATTTCCTGTAAATTTAACCAAATCATACTTTGGAGAAGAAGTTGCATAGAAAATACTTGAAAGTGCTAATGGCCTATCACCATCTTCATAAATATTAAAGAAATCACAATCAATTATCAATTCTTTAAGGACTTCATTTCTTGCATACATCATTGCGGGAGTATGTCCAATAAATTCCAATTTATTACCAAAAGTTATTCCAGTAATACCACTATAAAGAAAAGCACCTCTACCAATATATTTTAAATTTGGTAATTTAATATTATTATTAAAAGCATCATCAAAAGCAAAAGCATTTGCGCCTAAATATTCAAGAGAATTAGGTAAATTAATATTTAAAGAAAAATCCAAATAGCTACGTGAATATATACTCGAAAATGCACTTATACCAATACCTTTCAATGTGTTAGGAAGAATAATATTCTTTGGAGCACCGATTTTATAATATTGATTTGTAATACTCCAAAAAGAAAATTGACATGCACCTAAGAATTCATATCCTTCACCCAATATCAAATTATCAATAGTTCCAAGATTATTTAAATAACCTACTTGAAGAATATTTTTATATTTTTCAACTTCTGATAGCTCTTTATTAAAAGCAGCCATTCCAATATAATAAATCCCCTCATTAAAACTTGGTAATTGATAATCTCTAGATACATCAAAAATACTAACAATAGATGCTTCCTCATTACTTTCATAAGGAGCTATTAATTCAATTGTTTTTAATGTTTCAACTTCTTTTGGATATCCATTCCAATACTCTCCAAATCCAGCTAACATAACCCATAAAGGTTTAATCCTACTTGATAAAGTATCATAGGCAATAGTTATCTTATTCAATGGGTTATTATACCATACACTAGGTTCTTCCATTACTGAAATTGATTTTGGTAAATAAAGATTAGTGATTTGATTATTTGCAAAAGCAGCAAAATCTATTTTTTGTACTTTATTTAGATTTAAATCATTTATATTACAATCAGCAAAGGCTTGTGTTTGAATATAATAAACACTATCACTTAAGTTAACTGATTCCATACTAGTATTACCAGCAAATGCCTTAAATTTTATTTCTTCTACTGCTCCAAAATTAACCTTACTTAAATTTTTACAATTTTCAAATGCTTCCGGTCCTACAAATTGTACATTATTTAAATTAACCTCTATAATATTTGAACCATAAAATGCTTTCCAAGGTATATAAGTAACACCATCAGGTATTGTTATAGATTTATTAAATCCTGTTGTTCCTGAATATACCTCTGTTCCAATATATTCTATTTTTGTATCTTTAATGTCTATATTATATGAAGTACAATCCTTAAATACTCTATTTCCAATAGATGTAACACTATTGTATTCAAATTCACTTAAAGAAGTATCTCCCTCAAATGCACTATCATTTAGTCTAACTACATTATCTAATAATTCTACACTTGATAAATTCTTACAATTCTTAAATGCTGAAACACCAATAACATATGCATTAATTTTAAGAGTAGTTATATTTGAATTTTCAAAAGATCCATCACCTAATGAATTTAAATTAGGTAACTCTATATTTGTATCTGTAAATATAGTATTATAAAATGTGCCTCCAGCTATATCTGTTACTTTATTTAAATTTGTTACGTTAATTTTTGAATCTCTAAATACATCATAGCCAATTTTTGATTTAGAAGGATTTAATATAATTTCAGTTTCTAAAGTCTTATTTAGTAAAGGAAATAAACCATTAACAATATCAATATTTGTTAAATCTATTTTACTTATAAAGGAACTAAATGCTTTAGGAGTTCCCAATTCTTTATCAACATAATTTGTAAATACATAATTTTCAACAGCAGTTATACTTGGATCATTATTAATAAAAAAAGAAGAAGTTGGAATCGTAATATCCGTTAAATCAGTTTCTGTTTCAAAAAACGAAACCTCCAAAGTCGAAGTAGATGGATCATAGCCATATTGCCAAGTAATACCATTTTCATCACTCAATAATTTATACATTATTTCAGCATAAGTCTTAGATGTACTTAAAACAACTACCAATAGTAAAAAAAGAAAAAATATTGGAATAATTAAAGATATTATTCTATTAATTTTTTTTCTATTTATAATCATAAATATCACACTCCGAATAATAAAAAACTATTTCCCTATTCTCTATCATATTATATAATAATTATAATATTATTTAATATTTATAGTCAACAATTAATAAAATGTTAAGGAAGAATTATAATGGAAAAAGAAAGAAAAATAAAACGCTATATATATTTATTATCATTTTATACAACTTTATTATATATCATATATCGTATTTTATTTACTATACCTAATGATACCTTTGTAACAGTACTTTTTGCTATTATAGTATTATTAGTAGAAACAATCGATGCTTTTTTTTATGCAATATACGTTTTTAATATTTTAGTATTTAATAAAAGTAATCCAACAACACCATTAATAAGAAATCGAAATTTTCCAGATGTAGATGTATTTATTGCAACAATCAATGAAGAAAAAGACCTATTAAAAGAAACTATTTTAGCTTGTAAAAAAATGAAATATCCTGATAAAGAAAAAGTGCATATTTATATATGTGACGATGGAAATAGAAAAGAAATTAAAAATCTTACAGAAGAATTAAATGTTAATTATATAACAAGAAATAATAATATTAATTCTAAAGCTGGTAATTATAATAATGCATTAACGAAAACTAATTCTCCATATATTGTTACTTTTGATGCTGACATGAAACCAAAGGAAAACTTTTTACTTAAAACAATTCCATTTTTAATTAAAGATAAAACAATTGGATTTGTTCAGTTACCACAATGCTTCGATGACTTGGATCTTTTTCAAACTACTTTTAAATTAAACGGAATAATTCCATACGAGCAAGATTATTTTTATCATACAATTCAAATAGCAAAAAATAAAACAAATAGTGTAATATACTGTGGAACAAATACAGTAATATCAAGAAAAGCTCTCATGAAAACAAATGGATTTGCTACTCAAACAATTACTGAAGATATCGCAACAGGAATGTTAATAGAATCAAATGGATATAAAGGATTCGCAATAAACGATGACTTAGTATATGGAATTAATGTAAAAAATACTGAATCATTACTTAAACAAAGATCCAGATGGTGTAGAGGCTGCATACAAACACTAAAAAATTACAAGATTATTAAAAATAAAAACTTAACTTTAAGACAACAATTAGATTATCTATCATGTATATATTATTGGTCATTTGGTATTAGAACAATCTTTTACCTTTTAGTACCACTCCTATTTAGTCTATTTGATATTAGTATAATTCAAACAAATATTTATTTATTTCTATTATTATTTTTTATACAATTCTTTTTAAAAAGATTTGTGGTAGATATTCTAGAAAATAATAAAATATCATCAACATGGAATAGAATATATGAAATAATTTTATCACCTATTATTTTTTACGAATCCATTAAAGAATTAATAGGATTAGGAAATCTTAAATTTGAAGTTACTCAAAAGAAAAATGATAACAAAAAAATCCCAATTAAAAGCACAATATCGTATATCATACATTTATCGCTATTTCTACTAACAACATATGGAATTATTGTTTCATTATATAAAGGATATATTTTAGGATTTAAAGATTACATAATACCATTATTTTGGTTAATAACAAATTTATTTTATTTATTAATGGCATTAATATTTGATACAACACAAAAAAAAGAAAGAATAGAAAGTCCAAAAGAAGCCAAAAAATATCACTTTTTCTCTATACCAGTGTTATTATTTAAATATCTTATTAAAGGATTTAAAACTTCTGGAATAATAACCCTAATGATTATCATTAGTGTCACTTATAGTATGGCCATAAACGTTGACAAATTAAAAGTGCCATATGTTAATCATAACCTAGTATCATATAATAAAGAATTAAATGTAAAGAATGGATTATTAGTAAATGAAAAAGATGAACTTGTACAATTAAGAGGGGTTAGTACCCATAATTTATATTGGTATAAAGATAATTATAAATATGATAATATTAAAGAATTAGTAAATACTTGGGGAATAAATGTCTTAAGAGTAGCTTTATATACTTCTGAAGAAGAAGAAGGATATATAAAAAATAAATATTTAATTAATAATGTAAAAGAACTAATCAATTACGCTATTGAATTAGATATTTATGTCATTATAGATTGGCATATATTAAATGATAATAATCCTCAAATATATAAAAAAGAAGCACTAGATTTTTTTAATGAAATATCGTTAGAATATAATAGAATTCCTAATGTTATCTATGAAATATGTAATGAACCAAATGGTGATGATGTAACATGGGATAAAGATATTAAGCCATATGCAGAAGAAGTAATTGATGTAATAAGAAAAAATTCTCCAGCTTCACTTATACTAGTTGGTACTGCAAATTGGAGTAAAGATATTGAATCAGTTAGATATAATAGAATTAATGAAAGTAATATTATGTATGTAGTTCATGCATATCCAGAAGGTGGATTAGATATTATTCATTCTGGAATTGAAAATGCAAAAAAAGAAAAAATACCTATAATTGTAACAGAATGTGCTGCAACAGATCCAACAGGAAATAGTAAATTATATAAAGATATATTTAAACAAGAAATATCTTATTTTGAAGATAGCAATATAAGTTGGATTGTATGGCAATTTTCTGACAAAGATGAAGCAAGTTCCCTTCTAATTTCAAAAGAAAAAAAGTGGAAGAAAGAACTCGAAAATAACGAAATAGATTACAATGAGATAACCAATACATACAATATAAATAATTATTTGTCAGAAGAAGGAAAATTAGTTAAAAGTCTAATATCAGAGTATAGTAATAAAACAAAAATAAAAGGACACTAAATAAAATTAGTGTTCTTTATTATTATTTATTTCTATTCTTTTAATAGAATCTATTTTGAATTCACAGTTATTAACCTTAGAATTACAATATTCACAAGTTGTACCTTTTAAATTAGCACCACAATTTGGGCACCTAAACAAATCCTTATCACCATATGATTTTAGAAATGTAATTTCAAAACTTTCTTTTATTTTTTTAGTTGGACTTCCACTAATTATTTTTCCATTCATATTTTGAACAAAATTTATATATGATACCTCAACCATTGTAAAAATCATTTGTCTTTCTTCAGAAGAAGAAACTTTATAAATAATCATTCTATTTTTTTCTATATCTTTAATTATTCTTTTTTCATCTGATTTACTATTACACTCAATACTTGAATAATACATATTAAATATTTTTTTTGAACTTAAATTATACATAGCATTATAATCTAAATTATTATAAGCATTTTCAAATTTAACAAAAATATCAAATAGAAAACTTTTTAATTTATCAATATCCCTTATATCAAAAGCACTCAATTCAAACGGTTTGACATCACAATATTTTCCGCTTTTCAAATTATTTAAATAATCTTCATTATTAATTAAAGTTGATTTAAACTTCTTATTATTCTTTCTCTTTTTTAGTGCAAAGAATATTATTGCAGGGATAGAAATAGGCCATGTCATATTGATAACAATTGCTGTCAAAATCAAAACAACTGATAAATAATCAATAAAATGTTCCACATCATCACATCCTATAAATGGATTTTATCACACTTATTTGCTAAATACAACTTTAAAAAAAAAGACAATTTAAATATTGTCTTAATTTAATTAAACTAGCTCTATGATAACCATTAAAGCGTTATCTCCACGTCTTTCGTCTAGTTTTAATATTCTTGTATATCCACCATTTCTAGTTGCATACTTTGGTGCTAATTCATCAAAAAGCTTCTTAACTACTGCACTATCATTTTCAAAGAAAGCTAATGCTTTACGTCTTGAAACTAAATCACCATTTTTTCCATAAGTAACCATTTTATCAACAAACTTACGTACTTCTTTAGCTCTTGTATCAGTAGTAACAATCTTACCATTCATGATAACATCTTTTGTCAAATTAGCAAGCATACTTCTTCTATGTTTTGTATCTACTCCTAATTTTCTATATGCCATAATAATCCTCCTTACTAATCTTCATTACGTAATACAAGTCCTAGATCACGAACTTTATCCAATACTTCTTTAAGTGATTTCTTACCTAAATTACGTATCTTCATCATGTCATTTTCACTCATATTAACTAAATCTTGTAATGTATGAATATTTGCTCTCTTTAAGCAATTATAAGCTCTTACTGAGAAATCTAAATCTTCAATAGTAGTTTCTAATGCCTTAACCTTTGGATCTTCAGTTTTTTCAATCATCATTCCTGTCATATCAGCAATGTTACTTAAATTAGTAAGAATATTGAAATGTTCAATTAATATTCTTGATGCTAATGCTATAGCCTCTTCAGGCTTCATTGAACCATTTGTCCATACATTTAATATTAATTTATCATATGTTTCATTTTGACCAACACGAGCTGGCTCAACATCATATGAAATTCTTTCAATTGGTGAGAATAATGAATCAATAGCAATAACTCCTACTTTTCTAATATCTAGAAGTTTCTTATTTTCTTCACTTCTTACATATCCTCTTCCATTAGATACTGTCATTTCCATAATTAATTTTCCATCTTTTGCAACATTTGCAATTACTAAATCTGGATTAATTATCTCTAAATCAGCATCATGTTCAATATCTCCTGCAGTTACAGGTCCTTCTTTAGTAGCATTAATTCTAACAACTTTGCTTTCATTTGAATGATTTTTAATTACTACTTGTTTTAAATTTAAAATTATTGTAGTAACATCTTCAACAACACCTTCAATTGTTTGAAATTCATGTAAAACTCCATCAATTTTAACACTACTTAATGCACTTCCAGGAAGGCTTGATAACATTACACGTCTTAAAGCATTTCCTAAAGTTGTACCGAATCCTCTTTCAAGTGGTTCGATTTCAAATTTTCCATAAAAATTACTTTCTACATAATCAGTAATTTTATAATTTGGTTTTTCAAATTCAATCATGAAACTACCTCCTTTTTCCCTTTATTACTAACCACGAGGACGTTTTGGTGGACGACATCCATTATGTGGTATTGGTGTTACATCAGTTATAGAAGTAATCTCAAGTCCTGCTGTTTGAAGTGATCTAATAGCAGTTTCTCTTCCAGGTCCTAATCCTTTAACATTTACTTCTATTTTTCTCATACCTAAATCATATGCTGTTTTACCAGCTGCTTCTGCAGCCATTCCTGCAGCAAATGGAGTTGATTTTTTACTACCTTTATAACCGATTGCTCCACTACTAGACCAAGATACTACTTGACCATCTTTATCAGTTATAGTAGTTATTGTATTATTAAATGTTGAATGAATATGTGCTACACCTTCAGGAACATTTTTCTTGACTTTCTTTTTTCTAGTTTTATAAGCCATAAACTTATCCTCCTTTAACTATTATTTCTTCTTATTAGCTATAGTCTTACCTTTTCCTTTACGAGTTCTAGCATTACTTCTAGTGCTTTGTCCTCTAACAGGTAATCCTTTTTTATGACGAGTTCCTTGATATGAATTGATTTCCATCTTAGTCTTAATGTTCATATTAACTTCACGTCTAAGATCTCCTTCAACAACATATTTAGAAATTTCATCACGTAATCTAGTTAATTCATCATTATCTAAATCTTTAACTCTTTTGCTACCATCTACTTTTGCATTAGTAACAATTGTCTTTGCTAAATTTCTTCCTATTCCATAAATATAAGTAATTGAAGTTTCAACTTGCTTATCATTAGGAATATCTACACCTTTAATACGAGCCATAAATTACTCTCCTTCCATTAACCTTGTTTTTGTTTGTGTTTTGGATTTTCACAAATAACCATTACTTTACCTTTACGTTTAATAACTTTACATTTTTCACATATTGGTTTAACAGATGCTTTAACTTTCATTTTTATCCCTCCTATGGTTTTCTATAGGTAATACGCCCACGTGTTAAGTCATAAGGTGATAGTTCTAACATTACGGTATCTCCCGGTAAAATGCGGATGTAATTCATACGGATTTTACCAGAAACGTGAGCTTCCACAACGTATCCATTCTCAAGTTGAACTTTAAATTTTCCACCTGGAATGATTTCTAGAACTTTCCCTTCTATTTCTATTGTATCTTCTTTTGCCATATCATCACTCTCCAGTCGTCAATATTTCATATCCATCATGAGTAACTAGTACAGTATGTTCGAAATGAGCAGATGGTTTCTCATCATATGTTACAACTGTCCATCCATCATCTAGCATACATACTTCTCTTGATCCTAAATTTAACATTGGTTCTACTGCAAATACCATACCTTCCTTTATAAGTGGACCACGTCCAGGTTTACCGAAATTAGGTATGTCTGGATCCTCATGTAACTCATGTCCAACTCCATGTCCACAAAGTTCACGAACAACCCCAAGATGATATTTGTTTGCAACAGTCTCTACAGCATTTGAAATATCACCAATTCTATTTCCTGGTTTTACCATTGCAAGACCAGCAAATAAAGCCTCTTTTGTTTCATCCATTAAATCAGAAACTTCTTTTGATACTTCCCCTACTTTATATGTCCAAGCAGAATCACCATGATATCCTTTATAACAAGCACAAATGTCCAAAGTGATTATATCTCCATTTTCTAATTTGCGATTGCTTGGAATTCCATGAACAACTTCATCATTAATACTAGTACACAAAGTTGCAGGAAATCCATGATAACCTTTACAAGAAGGAGTTGCACCTTTACTTCTAATGAAGTTTTCTGCTAAAGTATCTAATTCTTTAGTGGTGATTCCTTCTTTAATATAAGGTTTCAAATATTGGTGTGTCTGATAAACAATATTTCCAGCAATCCTTAATAATTCTATCTCATGACTACTTTTTATATTTATCATTCTATCACCTAGTTACTTAATAATTTTTCTGCTTGTTCCAAAGTATATACATGTCCTTTACTAGAATCTATTACATGCAATACTCCCTTTTCTTTATAGTAATCAATTAATGGAGCAGTATTTTCTAAATAAGTAGTATATCTTTTTTCAAATGATTCAAGATTATCATCACTTCTTTGAAATAATTCTCCACCACATTTATTACATTTTCCTTCAACTCTTGGTTTCAATTCCTCACTATAAATGTTATGAATTTCTCCACACTCTTTACAAGAATATCTACCAGTAATTCTTTCTACAAGCTCTTCTTTAGGAATATCAAGTACAATAACAATACCAAGATCTCTTCCTGATTTCTTTAATATATTATCATACTCACGAGCTTGTTCTAAATTTCTAGGAAATCCATCTAAGATATATCCATTATCACAAGCTGGATCCTTTAATTTTTGTTCTAAAGCTTTGTAAACTATTTCGTTAGAAACAAGTCCACCAGACTCTTGAACTTTTTGAATTTCTTTACCTAATTCATCACCTTTAGCTACTTGTTCTCTTAACAAATCACCAGTAGAAATATGAACATAATCATACTTACTTAATAAGTCTTTAGATAAAGTCCCTTTTCCTGCTCCAGGAGCAGCAATTAATATCAAATTCTTCATTATCTTCTTCTTCCACTATATCCTTTCTTATAATTTCTAGCAACCAAACTTCCCTCTAATTGTCTATAAGTTTCAAGTGCAACACCTACAACGATTAATAAGCTAGTTCCACCAATAGAAACACTTTGTGGAAGTCCAGTAAGTGCTGAAAATATAATTGGAATAGCAGCAATAACTGCTAAGAATAAAGCTCCAAATATAGTTAATCTAGATAAAACTTTTGATATATAATCTTCAGTTTCTTTACCAGGATGAACTCCTGGAATAAATCCACCATTTTCTTTTAAGTTCTTTGCAAGTTCTTCAGGTCTTAACTGAATAAATGTATAAAAATATGCAAAGAAATAAATTAATATTACAAATATTATAAAACCAACAGGTTTAGTATAAGTTAAATAATTATTAACAAAGTCAGTAAATCCTTGTTTATTAACAAATTGTGCAATTACTGCAGGAATTGTTAACAAACTTGATGCAAATATTACTGGAACAACTCCAGCTGTATTAATCTTTATTGGCATATAAGATTGATTATTACCAAATGTAGATTTATTTGCATATTGTATTGGTATACGCCTTTCAGCTTCTTGCATATAAATTACACCAATAACTATAACAAAATATATTATTACAAACAAAACAAACATCAAAATCCCAAACCATAAATCATAAGTACCTTTTGAAATAAGTTCAGTGAATACAGTTCCGAAAGTTGAAGGAAGAGTTGCAATTATACCTGCCATAATTATTAATGATATACCATTACCAATACCTTTTTGAGTTATTTGATCACCTAGCCATAGAAGGAATGCTGTACCTGCTGTTATAACAGTTGCAACATACATATAATCTAAAGTAGTTTTACCACTACCTAAGAATGCAATTGCAAATACAAATCCTTCAATAAAGGCAAATATAATACCCATATATCTAGTTATCTTATTGATTTTTTGACGACCAGTAGGCCCTTCATTTTTTAATTCACTAAAATATGGAATGATATCCATCTGTAATAATTGAATTATGATAGATGCAGTGATATATGGTGTAACTCCTAATGAAAATATTGAAAACTTTTGCATTGCTCCACCAGTAAATGAATTAAGTGTACCTAATGCTGAGTTCAATGAAACATTACGAGTTTCTGGTATTTGTACATAAGTACCTATTATGAATAACGCCAAAACACCTAACGTAAAATAAATTCTAACTCTTAAATCTTTGTTTGTAGGTGCTGATAATTGTTTCAATGCTTGAAACATATTACATCACCTCAATTTTACTTCCTGACTTTTCAATCTTTTCAACAGCAGTCTTAGAAAATTTATGTGCTTGAATAGTTAACTTCTTTTCTAAATTTCCATTTCCTAAAACTTTAATTCCATCTAATTGGTTCTTTACTAATCCAACTTCTTTTAATAAAGCTGGTGATACAACTGTACCATTTTCAAATCTATTTAAATCGCTAACATTAATTACTGCATAAGTAGTAGCAAATCTGTCATTTTTAAATCCTCTCTTTGGAAGACGTCTGAATAATGGAGTTTGTCCACCTTCAAAAACAGTTCTTACTCCACCACCACTTCTTGCATTTTGTCCTTTGTGACCTTTTCCACTTGTTTTACCTAAACCTGAACCTCTACCACGTCCAACGATTTTACGTTTCTTAGTAGCTCCGATATTTTTTTCTAATTCATTTAATTTCATTATCCTAAAATCTCCTCTACACTTTTTCCTCTTAATTCAGCGATATGTTCAGGTGTCTTAATTTGTTTTAATGCATCAAGTGTTGCATTAGCCATATTATTTTTAGTTCTAGCTCCAAGTGATTTAGATAAAATGTCACGAATTCCAGCAAGTTCAAGTACAGCTCTAACTGCACCACCTGCTATAACTCCTGTACCAGCAGCAGCAGGTCTTAATAGAACTTTAGCAGCTCCTTTAGTACCAATTACTTCATAAGCAATTGTTCTTTCATCTGTTAAAGGAACTTTAATTAAATTTTTGTTAGCATCTTGAATAGCTTTCTTTATTGCATCTGGTACTTCGTTTGCTTTTCCCATACCAAGACCAACTTGTCCATGTCTATCCCCAACAACAACTGTAGCAGAAAATCTTCTTTGTCTACCACCTTTATTAACTTTAACAACACTCTTAATTTCTACAACTTGTTCTTCTAAAGTTTTTGCTTTTGGGTCTTCTTTTTTATTTTGCATAAATTACCCTCCTTCTAGAATTCTAGACCATTTTCGCGAGCTGCATTAGCTAATGCTTCTACACGACCATGATATAGATATCCACCTCTATCAAATACTACTTTTTTAATATTTGCTTTAACTGCTAACTTAGCTATTTTTTCTCCAACTTTACTAGCAGCTTCTACATTACTTCCATTAGTTAATTTTAGATCTTTATCAAGTGATGAAGCACTAACTAAAGTTTTAGCTTCTTCATCATCAATAATTTGTGCAAAAATGTTTGAATTTGATCTAAACACATTAAGTCTTGGAACAGCACTTGTACCATGTACATCTTTTCTTACTCTTTTGTGTCTTTCAACACGCATAGTATTTCTTGATTCTTTTTTAATCATAAGTAACTTCTCCTTATCTTATATTTTAAGCAGCTTTCTTACCTTCCTTACGAATAATGTGTTCGTCTTTATAACGAATACCTTTTCCTTTATAAGGTTCAGGTTGTCTAACTTTTCTAACATTTGCTGCAAATTCTCCAACTAATTCTTTGTCAAATCCAGTAATAGTTAATTCAGTATTACTTGGACATTCAACTTTAATTCCATTTGGAATTTGCAATTCAACTGGATGACTATATCCAGCACCAATTACTATTGTATTTCCTTTTAAAGAGAAACGATAACCAACACCAACTATTTCAAGTTCTTTTTTAAATCCTTCTGTAACACCAACAATCATATTATGAATATTAGCATTTGTTGTACCATGAAGCGGTTTATACATATCATTTTCTCTTGTAACCTCTAAAGTGTTTCCTTCTACTTTAACATCAATTCCATTAGCCAAAGTAGTAGTAAGTTCACCTTTAGGTCCTGTAACTTTAACAATTCCGTTTTCATTTGTAACAGTAACACCAGCAGGTATTACTAGTTTTCTATTTCCAATACGACTCATTTCCCTAGGCCTCCTTACACTTTAGATTACCAAACATACGCTAAAACTTCTCCACCAAGATTTTGTTTTCTAGCTTCTTTATCAGTCATTATTCCTTTTGAAGTAGAAATGATTGCAATTCCAAGTCCATTTAAAACTTTAGGAACTTCATCACTTTTAACATAAACTCTTAATCCTGGTTTAGAAATGCGTTTAAGTCCAGTAATTACTCTTTCTTTTTTATTTCCGTATTTAAGTGTTAATAGTATATTCTTTTCTACATTTTCACTTACTACCTTATATTCTTTAATGAATCCTTCTTCTTTTAAAATTCTAGCAAGTTCTACTTTTAATTTTGAAGCAGGAACGGTTACTTCTTCATAACCCATTGAATTTGCATTACGGATACGTGTTAACATATCAGCAATTGTATCAGTTACTACAGCCATATTTATATCCTCCTTCCCAATTACCAGCTTGACTTCTTAACACCTGGTATTTGTCCTTTATAAGCTAATTCTCTAAAGCAAATACGGCATATTCCAAATTTACTTAAAACTGCATGAGGTCTTCCACATCTTTTGCAACGAGAGTACTCACGTACTTTAAATTTTTGCTTTCTATTAGCTTTAACAATCATACTTTTTTTTGCCATTATTTACCCTCCAATTACTTTCTAAATGGAATTCCAAGTTCACTTAATAAATCGTAAGCTTCTTCATTAGATTTAGCAGTTGTTACAAATACTATATCCATACCACGTACTTTAACAACATTATCATATTCTATTTCAGAAAATATTAATTGTTCTTTTATTCCAAGTGTATAGTTTCCACGTCCATCAAATGCTTTAGGAGAAACTCCTCTAAAGTCACGAACACGAGGAAGACCAATTGATACTAACTTATCCATAAAGTTATACATATTGTTTCCTCTTAAAGTAACTTTGCATCCGATTGATTGACCTTCTCTTACTTTAAATCCTGCAATAGACTTTCTAGCTTTTGTAACTACTGGTTTTTGTCCAGAAATAACTTCTAGATCTTTAACAGCAGCTTCAATTAGTTTAGAATTTCCAGTTGCATCTCCTACACCCATATTAATAACGATTTTTTCAAGTTTTGGAACTTCCATAATAGTAGTATAATTATGTTTTTTAATTAAGCTTGGAACGATTTCATTTACATATTTCTCTTTTAAACGGTTCATAAATCAATTCCTCCTTCCACTAATCAATCTTCTCGCCAGATTTTTTAGCGACTCTTACTTTTTTATCTTTTTCTATAGTATGACCAATTCTAGTTCTTTTCTTAGTTTTAGGATCAATTAACATAACATTAGATGCATGGATAGGTGCTTCAACTTCAAGTATTCCACCTGTTTCTTGTCCATTACCTTTTTTATGTTTCTTAACAACATTAACTCCTTCAACTATTACACGATTCTCACTTCTTAATGTCTTAGTGATTTTTCCTTCTTTTCCTTTACTAGATCCGGCAATTACTACAACTTTATCTCCAACTTTTAAGTTCATAATAACCTCCTATAGTACTTCTTTAGCTAAAGATACAATTTTCATGAAATCTTTATCACGAAGTTCTCTAGCAACAGGTCCGAAAATACGAGTTCCTACTGGACTCTTATCGTCCCTAATTATTACACATGCGTTGTCATCAAATTTAATGTAAGAACCATCATCTCTTCTTAAACCGAATGTAGTTCTAACAACAACTGCTTTAACAACTTTTCCTTTTTGAACAGTTCCATTAGGTGTGGCATTCTTAACTGTACCAACAACTATGTCACCGATATTACCAGTTTTAACTTTGCTTCCACCAAGTACACGAATAACTAAAAGTTCTCTTGCACCAGAGTTATCAGCAACTTTTAAACGACTCTCTTGTTGAATCATAAATAATCCTCCTTCACCTAATAGTTATTATAAAATAACTGCTTCCTTTACAATTTCTTTTAAGTAGAATCTCTTAGTTTTAGAAAGTGGTCTTGTTTCAACTATTCTAACTACATCTCCTACTTTAGCTTTATTAGTTTCATCATGAACTGCATATTTTTTAGAAGACTTAACACGTTTTCCATATAATGGATGTTTCTTATAAGTCTCAACTAATACAGTTATAGTTTTATTATTTACAGAACTAACAACTTTTCCAACTAATTCTCTATTATTTTTTTCCATATACACCCCTCCTACTTAGCCTTTCCTGCTTCTTCTAATTCTCTTTCACGAAGAACAGTTTTAAGTCTTGCGACTGTATGTCTTAAATCTTTAATTTTTGAAGGTTTGTCTAGGTTCCCTGTTGCTTGTTGAAAACGTAAGTTAAATAGTTCTTCCTTAGTTTCTTTTATTTTAGCGATAATTTCATCAGTGGTTAGATTTCTAATTTCATTAACCTTCATTTATATCACCACCATTTTCTTCTTTCTTAACAAACTTAGTTTTAATAGGTAATTTATGTGAAGCAAGTCTTAAAGCTTCTCTTGCAACATCTTCAGTAACTTCGCTAACTTCAAACATAATTTTTCCAGTTTTAACAACTGCTACCCATTCTTCAACATTTCCTTTACCTTTTCCTTGACGAGTACCAAGAGGTTTCTTAGTTAAAGGCATATGTGGGAAAATATTTATACGTACTTTTCCACCACGTTTCATAAAACGAGTCATAGCAACACGTGCTGCTTCAATTTGATTAGCTGTAATCCAAGCACCTTCACATGCTACTAAACCATAATCTCCATTGTGTAATTCAGTATTACCTTTTGCATGACCTTCGTAAGGTAATCTATGTACACGACGATATTTAGTTCTTGATGGTATTAACATTATTAATTACCTCCTTTAGTCTTTTTTTCTTGAAGAATTTCTCCTTTGTAAATCCATACTTTTACACCAATTTTACCAAATGTTGTATCTGCTTCAGATAAAGCATAGTCAACATCTGCTCTTAATGTATGTAGAGGAATTGTTCCTTCAGAATATCCTTCACTTCTTGCAATATCAGCACCATTAAGTCTTCCTGATACTAAAGTTTTAACTCCCTTAGCTCCAGCTTTCATAACGTTTCTAATTGCTTTCTTTTGAGCCATTCTAAATGATGCTCTGTTCTCAATTTGTGCTGCGATAGAATCAGCAACTAATTTAGCATCTAAATCTGGCTTCTTTATATCAACTATAGAAATTTGAATTTCTTCATTAACTAATTTAGAAATTTCTTTCTTTAAGTTTTCTATTTCTTCTCCACCTTTTCCAATGATAACTCCTGGACGAGATGTATGAATTATAACTTCACATCTTTTTGCATTTCTTTCAATATCAACAGTAGAAACACCAGAATCAGCTAATTTCTTATCTAAAAACTTACGAATTTTCATATCATTTTCTAGATATTTAGCAAAATCACTTTTATTAGCATACCAGTTAGCTTCCCAGTTTCTATTAATTCCAATTCTAAGTCCAATTGGACTAACCTTTTGTCCCATATTAACCTCCTTTAAAGATTATTTCTCTGCCACAACAACAACAATGTGACTAGTTCTTCTATCTTTGTGTCCAATATGACTACGAGAATCGAACATAACTCTCTTCATAACAGGACCTGCATCAACTCTAGCTTCTTTAACATAAAGTTTATTCTTATCTAAATTAAAGTTATTAACAGCATTAGCAACTGCAGAATTTAAAACTTTTAAAATGATACCGCTAGATTTCTTATTTCTGTTTTCAAGTATTGATACTGCTTCATCAGCTTTCTTACCACGAATTAAATCAACAACTAATCTTGCTTTAATTGGAGAAATTCTTACTGATTTAGCAATTGCTTTTCCTTCCATCTTTTCTTCCTCCCTAGCCATTATTTAGTATCCTTATTTTCACCATGTCCACCGAATTTACGAGTTAAAGCAAATTCTCCAAGTTTGTGTCCAACCATATCTTCTGTAACATAAACAGGAATGAATTCTTTTCCATTATGAACTGCAAATGTGTGTCCAATAAATTCAGGATAAATTGTAGAACGACGAGACCAAGTTTTAACGACTTCTTTCTTTCCGTTTTTATTTAATTCATTAACTTTATTTAATAATCTTTCAAATACATAAGGATGACCTTTTTTTAGACTTCTTGCCATTTCTTAATCCCTCCTACTTGCCATTACGACGACGAACCATTAATTTATCTGACGTCTTTTTCTTTCTAGTTTTGTAACCTAGTGCAGGTTTACCCCAAGGAGTAACTGGTCCACTACGTCCAACTGGAGCACGACCTTCTCCACCACCATGTGGGTGATCATTAGGGTTCATAACAGATCCACGAACAGTTGGTTTAATACCCATATGACGTGTTCTTCCTGCTTTTCCTAATTTAACAAGTTCATAGTCTTCATTACCAACTACACCAATAGTTGCATAACAAGTTCCAAGAACTAATCTTTGTTCACCACTTGATAAACGAATCATTACATAATTTCCTTCTCTACCAAGAATTTGAGCACTAGCACCTGCACTTCTTACAAGTTCAGCACCTTTTCCAGGCTTAAGTTCTATATTATGAATAACTGTACCAACTGGAATATTCATAAGTGGTAAAGCATTACCAACTTTAATATCAGCATTTTCTGAAGCAACTACAACATTTCCAACTTTTAAATCTTTTGGAGCAATAATATATCTTTTTTCACCATCTGCATAATTAATTAAAGCTATATTAGCACTTCTATTTGGATCGTATTCAATTGTTGCAACTTTACCTTCTATATCTCTTTTATTTCTTTTGAAATCAATTATTCTATATTTTCTTTTAACTCCACCACCGTGATGTCTAACAGTGATTTTTCCTTGGTTATTACGACCACCATTTTTTCCTAAACTTACTAATAGACTTTTCTCTGGAGTTGAAGTAGTAATTTCTTCATTAACTAGAGTACTCATCTTACGTCTAGCATTAGTAGTAGGTTTAAAATTTCTTATTGCCATAACTTACCTCCTTCTAACCTAGATCAATAGTTTGACCTTCTGCAAGTTTAACAATAGCTTTCTTATATTTATTGCTCATACCAGCATAACGTCCTACTCTTCTCTTCTTAGGTTTTACATTAATAGTAGATATACTTTCTACTTTAACTTTAAATATTTTTTCTACAGCTTCTTTGATATCAGACTTTGTTGCTCTTGGATCAACTTTAAATAAATATTTACCTTCATCTTGAGCAAGTCTAGTTCCTTTTTCTGTAATAACTGGTGCTTTAATTGTTTCTAAATACTTTGTATCCATATTACTTTAGCACCTCCTCTATACTTTTTAATGCATCTTTAGTAACTAATACTTTAGTAGCAGCAACTAAATCAAGCACATTTAATTCATTAACTTCAATTAGTAAAATATTAGGAATATTTCTAGCAGCTAAAATTAAATTTTCATCTAATTCTTTAACTATTACTAATGTATTTACTGTATCAAGTTTTAATCCGCTAAGAATAGTTTGCATTTCTTTAGTCTTTGGAGTAGAAAGTTTTAATTCTTCTACAACAACTAAATCTTCCAATTTACTAACTACAGCACTTTGTAGTGCCAATCTTCTTTCTTTACGATTTTGTTTTTTGCTGTAATCTCTAGGAGTTGGACCAAATGCAATTCCTCCACCTCTCCATTGAACAGCTCTAATAGAACCTTGACGTGCATGTCCAGTTCCTTTTTGTCTCCATGGCTTACGTCCGCCACCTCTTACCTCTGAACGAGTTTTTGTATCATGTGTTCCTTGTCTTAATGATGCACGAGCTAATATAATTGCATCATATAAAACATTTTTATTTGGTGTTATTCCAAATACTTCTTCATTTAATTTAATGTCCTCTATCTTTTCACCTTTTGTGTTTAAAAGTGCAACTTTTGTCATCTTTAAATTCCTCCTTTCATCATAATAAATCAAATTTAATTATAATGATTATTCTCCAACGTTTTCTTCTTTAGTTTCTTCTTCTACAGGTTCTTCTGAAGCAACTTCTTCTTTTACTTCTTCTTTAACAGAATCATAACTTACAAGCTCTACTGCTTCATTAACTTCATTACCTTTTTTTACAGAAGTCTTAATCATAACTAAAGATTTTTTTGGACCTGGAACATTACCTTTTACTAAGATAACATTATTTTCTAAATCAACTGATACAACTTCCAAGTTTTGAATAGTAACATTTTCACTACCCATATGACCTGGCATTTTCTTTCCTTTTAATACGTGCATTGGTAACAATGTACCTAGAGAACCTACTCCTCTATGATATTGTGAACCATGTCCCATAGGACCACGACTTTGGTTCCAACGTTTAATAACACCTTGATATCCTTTTCCCTTACTTATTCCACTAACATCAACGATTTCTCCTTCTTTGAAGATATCAGCTTTAATTTCTTGTCCTAAAGCATAATCGTTAACATTTACTCCTCTAAGTTCTTTTAAGAAGCGCTTAGGAGCAGTATTTGCTTTTTTTGCATGACCAATTTTTGCTTTGTTAGAACTTTTTTCCTTAACTGTCATTGTTCCTAATTGAACAGCATCGTAACCATCTTTTTCAGAAGTTTTAATTTGTGTTACAACATTAGGCTCAACTTCGATAACAGTAACTGGAATTAATTTTCCGTCCTTAGTAAAAACTTGAGTCATTCCTACTTTTTTACCTAAGATTCCTTTCATATTTTCCTCCTACAATCTTTTTCTAAAAGTTTAATTATTGTTTAATTTGAACGTCTACACCACTAGGTAGGTCTAAATGTGCTAAAGCAGCAACAACCTCCTTATTAGGATCCTTAACAACTATAAGTCTCTTATGTGTACGCATTTCAAATTGTTCACGAGAATCCTTATACTTATGTACAGCTCTCAAAATAGTTATTTTATCTACTTCTGTTGGAAGTGGTACAGGACCTGAAACAGTTCCTCCATTTCTCTTAATAGTTTCAACTATTTTTGTAGCAGCATTATCAAGAATTCTATGATCATATGCTTTTAATTTAATACGAATTATATTTGACATATTAAATCCTCCCTTCGCCTATATCTCGTATAGACTTGCTCCGTGTAAATAACCTGATTTTTGCCTTGCAACTTTGCCTGGCGTATCAGCAACCTCACACATCTAAGCAGCCACACGCCTAAAAGTATATCATCAATGTCTTGTAAAATCAAGCATTTTTTAACTTTAAATTAAAAAAAACAGATAATTACTCTGTTTTATCTGTTTTTATTTTACTAATTGTAAATATTCCAACGGTAGAAATAATTATTAATAATGTAGAAACAAACACATTAACATTAAATCCATCACTTGATATATAGTCAAAAACTACATCTGTATATGGAAAATCATTTATGTCAACAATTATTTTTACATCTTTATTTCCCATATTAAAAGAATAATTATTATTTCCATCATTTTTAACTTCAATATCAATTATATTTCCCTCATTATCAGTTAAATACACTCTATTTATAGAAGAAGCTTTAACACTAAATACTACTATTTCTCCCTCCATAAATTCTGTTTTACTAATAACTACTTCATCTTCAAAAGAAACAATGTGAGTAGGAACTTTTTCTTGAACAACTCTAATTTCTACATCACTTTCAGGCATAATAAATACATATTTGTCATCTTCATATTGAATTACTGTTTCTTCACCAGTGTTTTTATTAATAACTACTACTTCAGAAATCTTAAACCCATCATCAGGTACTGCTTCTATAACTATTTCTTCACCTTGTTTAGCATTTCCTATGTCTAAAACAACATTATCATCTTTATCAATAGCAAAGCTAGGATTATATTCATAAATAGCCTCTATATTAATGTCAAAACCAGGCATAACAAATACATAACTTCCATTATTTTCAACTATATCTACATTTATTTCTTCATTATTAGACTTATTATATACTTTTACATTTTTATAATCATAATCTTCTTTTTCAATTATTTTATACTCTACGTTTTGCCCTTCTTCTACATCTTGACTAACCAAATCAATCTCTTCACTATTTACAAATACTTTATACATTGGCTTCTTTTCTCTAAATATAGCAAAAACTTCAACATCTTTTTCTGGCATTAAAAATGTATACTTTTCTTTTGGAATATCAAAACTATAATCAAGTTCATTTCCATCCATATCTTTTAATACTATTTTTTCTAGAACAAATCCATCTTTTTCATTTACAGAAAATGATACTTCTTGATTAGCTTCAGCAAGTTCATCATATAATACAACTTCTTCCTGTGAAGAAATAATATCATAAGATTTTACCATACTAGTCAAATAAGGACTATCTCCAGTACCATCCCCACCATACACTATAGTACTATTTTTTAATGTGATATATGGTCTTGCACCAGCTTTATATGTAATTGTATTATCATTTATACTTTTCTTAGTATTTGGATACATCAACTTATTCTGAGTATAAGGTGTCATACTCCAATAAGATACTCCTATAAAAGCAAATGAAGGATTTTCATGTGATTCAGGACTATTTGTTTTTAGTTTTAAGCCGGCATAAGTTAAATCATCTGCACTTATAATTGCAACAGGATATTTTAATAAACCATTACCATTAGACTTCTTTGTAGTAAAAGAATACTCTTTTGGACAACTATAGCTAGGCTTTCCTGATGACAAATCATCCCTTCTTTTATAAGCATTAATTTCACCTGCTGTTAAATCATTACAATATGGCTCGTCTTCTAAATATTTAGTATATTCAATCATATTGGTTTCAAACCAAGAATCAACTGCACTCTTTATTACTGAATCAACAACATTATTACTAGAGTCAAGATAAGCATATCTTAAATAATCTAAAGAATTACTTTCTCCATAAGAAAACTTCCCAATATGAAGGCTATCACCAGTATTATTACATTTACCATCAATTTGTGGCCCAGCATATAACACTCTTATACCACCATTTTCCGTTGTCCTAATTATTTGCCAACAAAAATCTCCAACTATTACAAAATTATTACTAATACTTCCTCTATAATATACAATTGGAAAATCTAAATTTTTAGTTTCATCAATCATATATATTCCTTTTCCATTTATATTAGCCTCTTCTGATGGTAAATTACTAGATGGAAGAGAAAAATCTATTCCATTATCGCTTTTTACAAACTCACTACTTTCTTTATCACTAGTTGATTTTGCTTTTATTTCATCATAAAGTTTTTTAGACTCTGCATTTACATTTATTACTCCAAAAGATAATAGTAAAAAAGAAATAATAATAAACCTATAAAAATTATTCATTTAATTCGCGCTCCCTTATTATTTTCTCACAACAATTATTCTTATTCAAGCAACTAAAAGATTTTATTGCTCACACAAAATAATAATCGCATCTTCGTAACTTTTTTCTAAAGTATCAATATCTCTTTTTTCACAAAAAGTATATGTTTTCCCGTTATAATTAAATGGATTAGATACACTAAAATATGCTCTCCAAGGAATCATATCCTCTCCAAGCTCCTCTTCAATAGAATCACGTGAAATTTCATTATAAGCCTTCATCTCAAGACCCATTCCACGTTCATCTACTACAGTAGCATATATTTGATATCCATTCCTTTCTGGAACAACTACAGCATAACTCTTTTCAAGATCATATTTCCCAAAAGGACTTTCTAAAGAATTTCCCTTTTCAAAACTAACAAATTCAAATGGAACAATCATAAGTTCATCATCGCGTACATAATTGCCATAGTCTTTCATATCATATTCACTTTTAATTGTTTCCAAAAAAGCAGAAATATCTGCAGCATATGAAGCTCTATTTGAACTCATAATATATCTAGATACAGCAGGTACTGTTATAAGCATCAAAACTCCCAAAATAATTATAACAGCCAATATTTCTATTAAAGTAAAACCTTTTTTATTCATATTATCTCTCCTTTGCTAATTCAAATGCTTTTTCTAACTGTACATCATAACTAGACTCATCATCAAATGGTATTTCAATATCAGGAACTATTCCAACTCCTTCAACCTTATTACCACTAGCTGTTAGCCATTCTTGTACAGAAAACTTTACATATTTGTTACCACTTAACTCAATCATTTTTTGAATCATACCTTTGCCATAAGTTCTTGTTCCAATAACAACAACATCTATATTTTCTTTAAGACTAGATACAAACACTTCTGAACTAGAGGCAGTAAGTCCATTTACCAAAACTACTACCGGTAAGTCAATAACCCTTTCTTTTTCATTTATTATATCCTCAACATCATTACCATTAGTTTTCTTATAAATAATGTCTCCATTATCTAAAAACATTGATGATATTAAATTTGCACTTGATAAATATCCCCCACCATTATTTCTAACATCTATTACAAGAGAAGAAACATCTTCTTCTTTTAGTCTTTTGTAAGACTCTACAAATTGGTTATATGTATTAGCAGCGAAATTTGATAAAACTATTACACCAATTCTCTTTCCATCTCTTTCAACATAATAGTCATTAACTGATTTAACATCAACATTATCAAGAATAATTTGTAAAAGAATCTTTTTACCATTTCTTAAAACTTCAATGTTTTTAGTAGTACCAACTTTACTAGACTTTATATTTTGAACTAAAGTATCTAAACTGTCTCCAACTAAATTAATACCATCTACACTAACTATCTTATCATCAACTTCAATACCATATTTTAAAGCTGGGGAATTATCCATAACACTTACAATAGTTATATAACCATTCTCATCACTTCTTACTTCAACCCCAAGACCTACAAAAGACCCATTTAATTCTTCATTAATAGACTTCGCATATTCTTCATCCATATAAACTGCATATTTATCATTAAGTCCATCTATCATTCCACTAATAGCAAAATCAACTACTTTTTCTTTATCGATATCACCATAGTATTCATTGACTAAACTATCATAAACAGTAATTATATTCTTTGTATCATCTCTTACATCATTACAACTTATTTTTCTATTATTATATTTTTTATATGCTGCAAAGCTACCTATAAAAAGTCCGAATAATGTAGTAACTATCATAATTAAAATAACTTCAAAAAGTCCAAAAGTATATTTTTCATTCTTAGTATTTTCTTCTTTAATAATATTCTTTTTACTTACAGTTTTTCTTTTTTTTACTACTTTATCATCCTTACTTGCCATAACAACACCTCTAGTATAATTCTACCACAAGAAAAGAATAAAAAAAAGCAAAACAAAGTTTGCTTAATTATTAAATAAATTTTTTCTTATTTCTTGAGCACCAATACTATGAGAAGTTATATTTCCGTTCTCTACTTTTACTAACATACCATTTACAACTTTTAATGATTCTACATTAGTTACATTAACTAAACTATTATCTTCAACTACATAAGATGAATTAAACTTTTTACTTAAATCAACTAAATACATCTTGCTTGTTTTAAAGTTATTTATATACATATTATATATATTTTCATAATCAATAGCATCAGTTCCATCGAAGTCATATATTAAAACATAATATTCTGAATCAATTCTTGAAAAAATATTACCTAAAAGGATTTCTTCATTTTGTATTTCTTCCTTATATTCTGTTTTCTTTTTACCAAACGATATCTCACCAGTTGCAATAGCAAAAACTAAATAAAATAAAGCTAGAGCTAAAACAACTAAACCTAATATTTTAAACATTGAAGTCATTTCATCAGAATCACTAGAATATGACTTAACCTTATCAATTTTTTTAATTTTATTTTTCTTACTCATACCAATCACCAAAAAAATTATAACACGTAATAATTAAAAAATAAACAAAAAAGCAATTTAAAGACTTTATTTTCTCTTTAAAATCAAAGATTTTTCTTCTTCTAATGCAAAATCCACGCCATAGTCTCTAACATCTTTTGTTACTACTTCATAAATAGATCCATTAATTGAATATAAAAAATAGTCCTGTAGTGAAATTCTTTTTCCTTCATTTACTACCATATCAATATCATGAGCAGTGCAATTATCTATTTTTTTAAAAAAAGGCATTGTATTTACTAGTTTAAAATTATGATCATAACATCCAACCCAATTAGAGTAATCTAAAATATAAATATCTGCTTCATCATCTTCATGACTTGCATAAATATTATACATATGTTCCTTATCTTGCATACATATCACTTCTAATCCAAAACAACTAAGAAGATTTTCTGCGACAACAGAAATTTCACTGCACATTGCACTACCATTATTATAAAAATCTTTAATACTATGTTCTTTAACTGGCCTAAGATAAAAATCATCATCTTTATACATCAACTTATTAACATCGTTTCTATCTTTAGAATTAATAATTTTTAAAAATTTCTTTTTAATAAAATGGTCTACTTCAATTATTAAATCAAAGTCACAAGATATATCTTTATCTTTTAAAAATTCAAAAAACTCATAAATGTAACTTTCATCATCTAAATAATAGTAACAACCTTTATGAGATGAAGTCTTATATTTTTCATCATAAAATCTTCCATAAACTATTTTCATTCCTTTTGGAATAAAACCATTCCACACATTTACCGCTTCATAATACTTATCACATTGAAACGAAATATCTCCAATATGATTAGAAATTGGATTTATATCTAACTTAGTTCCGAAATAATCTGAAAAAGCATTTTCATCATATGCAACTTTTGTAAAAGTATTGATAACGTCAGTTACTAGTTCTTCTATTTCCATTTTCGAAGAACATTTCTTGAGCATTTCATAAATGTCCATTTTACTTACTACGAACTTTTCTTTTAATAATACTATTACAATTAACTAAGTCAGCGCCAGATTTTTCTTTATAATTTGTTATTAATTCAAATATTTCTTCAACAGAATATCCACCTTCTATCAAGTTCTTAATTGAATCATTATCACTTCTCAAATTATAAACAAGTTCATCAGATAACTTCTTTTTTATTTCATTTATATTTCTTTCTTCCATATTATTTCTCCATATCAACAGAACTAACCAATGTGTTGAAATACTCTCTACTATATTCTAATTCTTTCTGAAAATCAAGAGTACCATTCCTTATCATGTTTCTATAATATTCACTTTTACTTTTCATATTTAATAACGATGACTGATAATAAAGCCCATTATCATCTTTTTTTATTACTGCGCCTATCACAACAGTATACTCTTTTTCTCTCATATAAATAAGTCTAACTTGAAAAGCTTTTAATTCATAAATCCCCTTCAAATTCTTATTATTAGACAACATTTTTTGCTTTTCCACATTAAAAGATGTTTCACCAGCATCTAATCTTTTTAAAAGTTCTATTAAATCTCCATATTTACCATCATTATATTTTTTTATATCTTCGATATTTCCTTCAATCATATTATTTCCATATTCAGATTTTGCAAATAATAGATTAACAGATCCTGGATTAGCTTCCATATAATCATCCATAGCATCTTTTCTTGCTGCATTATCCTTCATTCTTGATAATAAAAACATTTTTTCCGATACACTATTAAGTTTTTCACGCAATTCATCATCATCCATTTCACTTAACAACTGTTTTATAGTATTTATATTTTCGCGCAGCAAATTTTCTATATGCGAAATAATCCATGCAGTTCCTGTCCTCTCAAAAAGCGGACTAATTTCAGATTCATACTCTTGCATTGACGAATCTAAAACAAGATAATTAAAATATTCTTTTGTATAATTAATTTCTTCATTCATAACTATCATCCCTACTAAAATAATAACAAAATATTTAGTATAAATAAATAAAAAAATTCCTATTTCATAATAGGAATTACACTAATAGAATTTGCTATTTCTATTAATTCAGTTTTACCCATAACATCAGAAACTAAATAATATTCTATTCCACCACTAATCCAACTTAAAGAATTATCAGTTACAACTCCAATTGAATCAGCAAGAAATGTAATATCACCAAATACAGGGACAATTGAAAAATCTTTTTCCACATTAATTGTCTCTTCAACCAATAAAAAAGGTTTTTCTCCATCAAAAGTCAAAATAATTCTTTCGCCATTTTCCTTATTAACTTTTTCTTCATTTTTTAATACTGTACCTGTAGGAACATACAACGGATATATCACATTATCAATTAAACCAGTTTCTGATGATTTCTCTTCCACTTCTATATTAGAAATAATACTATCTAATTTAAAATAATCATCATCAAAAGTTGGACTATCATCTATTTTATTAAACTTCATAACCATCTCAACAATACCAGAATCATTTACTACCTCAATTTTCTCAATATTACCATTGCTATCTACATATATTTTTTGCTTAATTAAATCCACATTATTAGGATAGTTTACTTTAGTAGTAATAATATATTTATCATTATCTTCTACTATAGTTTTTTCTGTATCATTATTTATGTCATTTAATATAGATTCAAGAATATATATTTGAGAATTATTTAATGGCCAACTACTTTGAAATTTAAAGCTTTTATTTAGGGCAGGCGTGATAACATAGACTTCATCATTATTTTTTAAAATAACTTGCTCATGTCCATTTGATTTATTAATCAAACTTACTCTATAATTATCTTTTTCTTTATAAGATACAACAACATCATACCCATAAGTATCATCATTATTTGAAATAGTTAATAAACCATTTATAGTGTACTTATCCATATCAGATATTTTTTTATCAACTTTAGAAACAATGTCAGTACTTTTATTTGAGCATCCTACAAAAAACATTAAGCATAACACCACAATTAAAAAATATTTCTTTTTCATCTTTAACTCCTCTTTCTAATTAATTATATTTAATAAAAAAATATATATTACGAATAATTATAATTCATTTGGATACCATATTAATAAAGGAGGAAAAAAATGAAAATTCTTCAAAAGATTGCCTTAGCCCTAACTATAATTGGTGCAATAAACTGGGGCCTTGTTGGTTTATTTCAGATGGATTTAGTTGCTAACTTATTTAATGGTAGTGACTCAATGATCTCAAGAGTTATATATACACTAATTGGATTAGCAGGAATAATTAACATTGGGCTATTATTAGAACCAATAAATGATAATAAAAAATAAACTAATATGTGTACCTATAAAGGTACTTTTATATTAAAAAAGTTAGATAATACATATCTAACTTTTATTTTGATTTAGAAATAACTACTTTTATTTCTTTTACTCTAGGAGTATAAGTTACAGTAGTATTTTCACCTTTTACTTGAACTTGAACAGAATGTTCACCTTCTGTCAAATTAGACAAATCAACAAAGGCATTAATAGTTGTTGGGTCAACACTACTAACAGCAGTTTCACTACCATTTACAATAACATTAACAACTCTATTATTTTCTCCTACTACTTGAACTGAATATCCACTAGCTAAGTTAACTGCATTAATTGGAATAGATGGAATTTCCTTAGAAATAATATCTCCAACCTTCAATTCAACAGTTAAAGTCTTAACACTAATTTCTCTAATTCCCGTAGGCTTAGTTAGGTTAATGCTATAAGTCTTATCTTCTTTTATTCCAGAAACATCTACTATTACAGGTAAATATTCAATTGTATTAATTATGTCTTGATTTCCATATACTATAACTGTATTAGTTGATGGTGTTAAAGATTTAATTGCCACTCCATCAAGTTCACCTTTAACTTCTAACTTAATAGGAACTTCTTTACTAGGAGAAGTAATTTTTATAGCTGCACTAACTGTAGCTGGTACTATCTCAACATCTAATTTATTTCCATCAGCATCATAAGCAATTAAAGGAATATCAGACAAAGTAGAAGTACCAACTTCAACTTTAGTAATTTTATTAACATCTACCATAGCTTTTACAGATGCTACTTCTTCCAATTGATGTGCTGCACCATTAACCGTTACATTATCTGTATCTAAAACAACACTATCAATATACATTTTTGAATCCAAATTATCTTTATGAATAATATCAGTAGATACTTCCTTATGAGCAGCTATCTTTTCATAAATTCTAATATTAACTGATGAAGGATCTATCTTATATGCAACAGATGGAACTGCTTGTTCATATTTAAATCCCACAGAATAGCTTCCAGGAGTATATCCAGTCAAATCTAAAGTAACTCCATCAAAAGGATATTGCTTAGCAAGATAAACATCCATCTTACGACCAATAAATGTAACATCAACATTTTCAGGAACACCTTCAACGACTAATGATGCCTCATTGTATTTAACATTTACTTTTTGATTATATAAAACTTCAGCAGAATTATCGATTAATGAAATATGCTTTTCTTCTATTGCATAAAAAGTTATCAAAGCAAATATTAATGAAATAACAACTAAAGTTTGTCTATTAACCAAAAACTTTTCTATCTTGCCCCCTCTATTACTGAAAAAGCGACTGCAATTTACGAATAATTTTGTAATTGGAGTAATTAACCATTTATCAAAGAATCTAAAAATAGCTTTAAAAAAATTTATTATTGACTTACTTATTTTCTTCATATATCTCTTCCTCATCTATTTCTTCATCAATTTCAAATTCTTTCTTTGGTCTTAACTCATCAATTAACATCATTCTAACATCATCAAGTGACAAATTATAAAATAATTCTCCTTTAACAGCAATAGAAAGTCTTCCAGTTTCTTCTGAAACAACTAAAGAAATGCAATCTGTTTCTTCACTTATTCCTAAAGCTGCTCTATGTCTAGTACCTAATCGCTTATTAATTTTATCATTACCACTTGTTGGGAAAACAGCTCCCCCACAACTAATTCTATTACCCTGAATAATTACTCCACCATCATGCATTGGATTATTAGGGAAAAATAATGCAATTAACAAATCACTAGTCAAATCACCATATATTTTTTTTGCTTTTTCTATATAATCGGCAAGACTAACATCACGCTCGATAACAATTAATGCTCCAATCTTAGACTTTCTTAAGTAATCCATAGCTTGAACGATTTCATAAACAAGTTTCTCTCTTTCATCAACTGTCAAAACTTTATGTCTACCTAATAATTGGCTTCTTCCCAACTGTTCCAAAACATTTCTTATTTCAGGTTGGAAAACTATAATAATTGCAAGAGGTCCCCACATAATTATATATTCAAGTAACCATCCTATTGTAACTAAGTTAAATAAATCACTTGCTATTTTTAATAAAACTAAGATTATTACTCCTTTAAAAATTAAAGTTAGTTTTACATTATTCTTAATATTTTTTAAAATATAATAAAACATTAACCAAACCAATAAGATGTCAACTATCTTATTAAGAGCGGATAAAATTGAACTAATTGTTATTGTCATATAACCTCCATTTATTTTTCTATACCACTAGTATTTATAACTATTGGTCCAGAAGATTTTACTTCTCCATTTTCAGTAGACGAATCAACTGGTGGAGTAATATTTATTTCATTATTAGAAGTAGTAGTACTATCAGACGAATTTAAAACCATAACATTAGGAACATTCTCTTTTTGTGCTTCAGTTGCATCTGGCATATTAGACATAGAGTTTAAAGCACTATTCAAAGTAGCATTTTTGTTGACAATTGCATTCGGATCATTGACAAATTCATCTTGGGTATCATCAACATCCAATACTTGCTTAGTTTCCATTGCCGCTATCATCGCCTCACGACCAGATTCAATATCATATTTTTTCTTTTCCTTAAGCTTTGATTCTATCATTTTTCTTTTTCTATCACCGACAATACCAAATACATAAAAGAAAGCAAAAATACATAAGATTATATACAAAAAATATTTAAATCCATCTAGGAAATCCCTAAAGAACCATATCATTAGCCCACACCTCTATCATAATTATGATACCATTTTGGCCAAAAATTTACAACAATTCCATAAAAATAATTATAAAAACTATTAACTTAACATTACACTTTACTTTTTTAGAATAAAAAAGAGTAAATTTACATTTACTCCTTATTACTTAACAGAAGCTTCATAAATCATATTAATTGAAGATGAAAGCTTTTTATCAAATTCTTCTTGAGATTGATTTACATTTAATCCTTCAAGTAATGCTCTTGAAAAACTTGCAATCATATTTTTATTTTTAGCAAGTAGTTCACATGCTTTTTCATTTGAATAGCCACCAGAAAGAGCAACAATTTTAAGAACACAATCATAATCATATAAATCTAAATATAAATTTGGAACAGTAGGAATTGTAAACTTAAACATAACTTTTGCATCACTATTCCACTTCTTTAATTGCTTAATTACTTCTTCCTTTAACATTTTTTCACATTCTTCTTTAGATGGAGAATTAATATCTACTTCAGGTTCAATAATTGGAACTAATCCAAAACTTGAAATAATCTTGGCAATTTCAAATTGTTGTTTAACTACTTCTTTAATACCTTCTTCATTTGCTTCATATATTACAGATCTCATTTTAGTTCCAAACACATTCTTTTCCTTAGCAGTTTTTAATGTATCTTCTAAATTTGGAATATCCTTCATTAATTTTACACCATTTTTTAACTCAGCTAAACCTTTGTCAACTTTCAAAAATGAAACTATCTTTTTCTTTTTCCATAGATAATCTGCTGTAAACATATTATCAACTTTTGACATCATTGTTTTTTCAAAAAGAATAGAACCCAAAATTTTATCACTTGTAAACACTTTACTTGTAAAAACTCTTTCCCTCATCTTATGAATCAAATCAAACATTTCTTCTTCACTATTATAGCTTTCTTGAGGAATACCATATAATGCTAAAGTTTTTGCACTACTTCCACCACTTTGATCCAAAGCAGCAATAAACCCCTTACGACTTTTTATAACTTCATACATTTCGTTATTCATAAATACCTCCATTTTTCAAATTACTACATTAATATTATAAATTATTTTAAATAAAAAGTACACTAAAATCTAATGTACTATAACTATTTATCGTTTTATATAATTAACTTATTAATAAAGCTTAAGCATCTAACAATTAAAAAATAATTCTTGTTGTCAAATTTTTCACTTCAGATTGATTTATATTGACATGTCCTAGACACTTTATATTTTAGAAAGTGTCTAGTGTAAAACAAATAACTTGACATAATCTACATTTTTAACTGTTTCACCTTTTAATTAATCTTTTATTATAAAAATTTTTAAATACCTCCTTATTACCACAAGAATAATAATCTAAATATTGATTAATAATCAAAGAATCTTTATATCGTTCCCTAAATAATTTAACTTCTTCGTCATTTAAACTAAACCCAGTGGAAATAAATCTACATACACGTCTTTCTAAAGATATCGCCAAAATTGATGAAATTATTTCTTCTCTTGACAATATGTGATTAATTCTAATTGAATTACAAGCAAAAATATTAAAATATTCATTATATTCATCGAAGCTTTCTACAATATCTCCCATACCAGTTACACTTGCTATTACACAATCATTTGGATCAAAATATCTAAAGGTATCTTCTAAATTTTTGCAAAAATGAAATCCATTTCCATTTAGTCCAAAAATTGGTTCCCCATCAATATGATATTCTTTACCTTCTTCGAATTGTTTACCATATCTATTTGTCATATTTAAATTAAATGCTTTAAATCCTTCAATTTCCATAAACATCACAAAATATATTATAGCAAATAAAAGAAAATTTGGTAAAATAATATATATAAGAGATGGTGATATTATGAATCAATTTTACAATAAGATAAAAACAATGTCTAAAGGAATTAAAATAAACATATTTGTAGATATGGATGGTGTAGTAGCAGATTATGACATGATTGATCATAAAATTCATGGAACAGAAGAAGACGTTTATTTAAATAAAAGACCTATTAAAACAGTAATAAAAATATTAGAAAAAATATCAACTTTAGAAAATGTAACTTTATATATATTTTCTGTAACTAAATTAAATAACCAAATTGGTGGGAAAATAAAATGGTTAGATAAATACATGCCATTCATTAAAAGAGGAAACATTATAATAATATCAAGAGAAGACAACAATTTTGATGAAGCATCAATAATTAAAAGTAAATACTATAAAAACAATCCAATAGATACTAATGCAGTAAATATTCATATTGATGACTCACACAATGTATTAAAAGCAATAGACAAATTAGATAAAGAGATAATACCACTTCATATCTCATCTATATTAGATTAAAAAAGAGCTTTATTAAGCTCTTTTTTTACATATCAAACTGGTGCCGTAAGCAAGAATCGGACTTGCATTAAAGCCTTACCATGGCCTCGTAATACCACTATACTATTACGGCAAATGGTGCCGACTATCGGATTTGAACCAATGACCTACGCGTTACGAGTGCGTTGCACTACCACTGTGCTAAGTCGGCATAAAAATTACTTGTTAAAATCTACAAGCAATTCATGTATCAATTCTTCTTGATTATTTACATCAAACTCTTCTATTCTATCTACTCGACAACGTTCAGCAATCATAATAGATCTTACCTTTTCTACTGCCTTATCAACATCATCATTTATAACAACATAATTATACTTTTTCATTTCATTAATTTCTTTATACGCATTTTTAAATCTCTCAATTATTTTTTCTTTAGTTTCTGTTCCTCTTTTAACAAGTCTATTCTTTAATTCTCTCATAGATGGAGGCAAAATAAAAATAAATATAGCATCTGCATTAGTTTCTTTAATCTTCAATGCTCCTTGTATGTCTATTTCTAATATGACATCAAAGCCATTATCAAGACTATCATTAACGCTTTTATTTAAAGTTCCATAATAATTACCATGCACACATGCATACTCTAAAAAGCTACCTTTTTTAACTTCTTCTTGAAACTTTTCTTGAGAAACAAAATAATAATCCACTCCATCTTTTTCATTAGGTCTAGGTTTTCTAGTAGTCATAGAAATAGAATAAGTCAAATTCTTTTCTGTTTTTAATAACTCATTATGAATAGTCCCTTTCCCTGCACCACTAGGGCCAGACAAAATAATTAAACTTCCTCGATTTGAACTCTTATTCATACCAACACCTCAAAATTATTATACACTAATTAATATTTTACCACAACATACTATCAAGCATCATACGTTCAAAATTTTTCAAAAAAACACCTTTTTCATCTACTATTAAATAACTATTAATATTTGATTTTGGAGTTGATATTGATCCAGGATTAAAATAATACCTACCTCCATCACGAATAATCATTCCTTGATGAGTATGCCCATAAACCAATACATCATAATTACAATCTGGATGTCTATATATATTATAAATATCTCCATGAGTGCAAAAAAAACGTTTATCAAAAGCAGTAAAGGAAAAAGAATCATGAAAATCAAGAGTGGAAGTAAAAATGTCACCAGCCACGTCACAATTACCACGGATTAGTACTTTGTTTTCAAAAGAATTAATTATGTTCTCAATTTCTCCATTAATATCAGTATCTCCATAAAATAAATCCCCCAGAAAAATAATTATATCAGCTTGTTCAATACTATAAAGTTCTTTAACTTTTTTCAAATTTGTTTTTGCGCCATGAACATCTGATACAAACATTATTCTCATACTATCACCACTCCTATTATAACACGTAACAACAAATTTCATTAATTTATTTACCATAATAATTGTTTGACAATCATTTCATCTAAATTTTTCAAATAAATCCCATTATCATCTATAATCATATAACTATTTTCTCCCCCACCCCTCGGAAAAGAAACAGAGCCCGGATTTAAAAAGTATTTATCACCATACTTTTCGATAGAACCAATATGAGTATGTCCATTAACAAATATATCGAAGTCTTCTTGAGGATAATTATATTTATTATAAATATGACCATGTGTACAAAAAAATGTTCTGTTAAATGCTTTAAAACAATAATAATTCATAAATCCTAATCCAGATTCTTCAACATCTAAATCTCTATCACAATTTCCTCGAATAAAAAATGCATTAGGGAAAGATCTATAAATCTCTACTAAATCACTAGAATCATATCCATAAAATAAATCACCAAGAAAAAATATCTTATTAGGTTTTTCATTAAAGAAAATATCCTTAACAATATTTAGTTTTTCTTCTGAACCATGAATATCAGATACAAACATTAATTTCATAACGTCACCAACTATATAAAAGAATTTTAATAAATACTATCAAACAGCATTTCTATTTCCTTTTTTACATATTTATAATTTTCTGGCCATATCATGTAACCATATGCTTCAATCTCTTTACCATTGTTATATTTAACATTTAACGAAAAAGAATCACCATCTAAAACACTTTCATTGTTTTTATTAAATCCATTCCATTTTATAAGTTCATTATCATTAATTAAATTAATTAATCTATCGATAAACATATTATCAGCTTCATATTCCAATGAATTTTCTTCACCAAATCTTTTAATTAAAATCAAACATTCATCATCACAAACTAAAGAATATCTTACATCTGAATTTACCATATAACCATTCGTATAACTAAATGTAAAGCTTTCTATACTATTAACTTTTTCTACTTCTTTTTCAATATTTTCAGTTTCATAATCATCAACTTTATTTTTCGAATTATTATTTGATTTAAATATTAAATTTCCTATTAATAATCCCCATCCAAATATTAGGATTATTCCTAGAATTATTACAATAAGCGAACCATATGTTTTAATTTTTTCTTCAGAGTTATTTTTATTTTTTTTGTCATTCATTTAATAACACCTCTATTATAAGAATAATTATAACATAGAAAAAGAAGATATAATTATTTATCTTCTTCATTTTTCTTAATATTTTTTACAAAGTCTTGAATATTTGTTCCTTCAAATGCTCTTAATATTTCTATTGGTATAGCAAAAATTAAAGTGTTAGACTGATCACTAGAAACATCATTAATAGTAGATAATGTTCTAAGATGTAATGCTCCAGGAACTTTATACATATTTTCAGCAGCTATTGCTAAGTTTTTAGAAGCCTCCACTTCACCTTCTGCTTTAGTAATTACTGCAGCTTTTTCACGCTCAGCTTCTGCTACTTTTGCAATTACTCTTTGCATTTCCTCTGGTAAAGAAATATCCTTTAATTCAACATTTTCTACTTTAATTCCCCACGGATCTGTTAATTCATCAATTATTTTACATATTTGTGCTGATATCTTTTCTCTTTCACCCAATAATTCATCAAGAGTTACGCTTCCTACTGCGTTTCTCATAGTTGTTTGAGCAAGTTGACCAGTTGCATAATAATAATTTTCAACTTCTAATATAGCTTTAGAAGCATCAAATATTTTATAATAAAGAACTGCATTTATCTTTACAGATACATTATCTTTTGTTATAGCTTCTTGAGCAGGAACATCATCTGCTTTTGTCCTTATATCTACTTTTTTATAACTTTGAAAAATTGGTATTACAAAGTTCCATCCAGGTTTTAAAACTCTTTTAAACTTTCCTTTAGAGAATAATACTCCTCTTTCATATTCATTTACTTGTACGATACAACTAGGTAATATACATAGTAATATTACAACTATAGGTATAAATATAAATTCCATATTATTTCAACTCCTCATTAATTAATTTTTTATATTCTTGAACACCAGGCTGATCAAATGGATTAACATCTATTAAAAGAGCTCCTACTATACTTGTTAAAATAAAGAAATGTATTAATTCTCCAATCGTTTCTTCATTTTTTTCATCTATTGTAATTATATTACTAGGAGTATGTCCATTAGAATGAGCTAATCCAACTTTATCAAGTGCTATTTTGTTTAAACTATTAAGTTCCATGTCATATTTATCCAAAGTGATCATCTTATCTTTATCAATTCCAATAACTGTTTCAAATATGATATCATGTCCTTCTTGTAAGAATTGTCCTAAAGAATGTAAATCTCTAGTATTTACACAAGAAATTGGTAGTATTCCCTTATTTCCCTTTCCTTGAGTCTCAGCAAATAATTGCTTTAACCATTCAGTAAAATAAAACAACTTAGGATTATAAACAGTAAATGATTCGATTACTTTACCTTTTTTATAAAGTATGTCACGTATAACAGCATATTCTATTGCCCTATCAATTCTTTCATATGAATTTCTTGCGCCTTCAATTAATTTTATTATATCAATTCCAGCAACAGCAATAGGAAGAAGACCAACAGGAGTTAGACAAGAAAATCTACCACCTATTTTTGGTGGAACTGTAAAAGTAACATACCCTTTTAAATCAGCAAGATTTCTTAAGTCGCCCTCTTCAGGATCAGTAGTAATTATAATCCTATTCTTTAATTCTTCTTCACTATATTTCTCATTCATCAACTTTAAAACTAGTGAAAATGCTATTGAAGGTTCTAATGTAGTACCAGATTTTGATATTACATTTACTATTACACTCTTATCTTTTAAATATTCTAATGTTTCATAATATTCTTCACTACATAAATTAGTACCTAAAAATATAACTTCAGGTTTGTTCCTATTATACATAGGAGATAAGGCTTCAATTACAGCCTTACTTCCCATATATGAACCACCAATTCCTATAACTACAAATACATCACAATTTGACCTAATATAATCAGTCATATTAATTATTTTCTTAAATTCCTGATTAGAAATGAAACTTTCCAGTTTATTCCAATATTTCAAATCTCCTTCAACAAATCTTGTCTTAATTTCTCTTGCTTTTTCTAAATATTCAACTTTATCTTCTTTTTTTACATAACTACTTACATATTTATGAAAATCAAAATTAATCATCTGTACCTCCATTAATAACTACAGCATGTAATCTCTTGTCATTTTTAAGTGTTATATAGTCTTTACTTATTTTGTCTCCATCAACCAAAATTTCATCTTTTTTACCCTTTAAATTAACTTTAATCTTATATGTTGTATCAATATATTTATATTCGAATTCAAAAGATTTCCACTCACTTGGGACATTAGGTTTAATTCTCAAAGTATTTCCAGTTTTCTTAATTCCCAATATTTCTGTTAATCCTACATTATAAAACCATCCAGCACTTCCAGTATACCAAGTCCATCCACCTCTGGCAGGATAATAAGGATTACTATAAATATCTGCAGCTATTACATAAGGTTCAACTGAATATTTCTGAGCATCTTTCCTATTTAAGCTCCTATTAATAGGATTAATCATCTGGAAGTACTCATAAGCTTTTTCTTTTTCTCCTATTTTTATTAATGCCATAATATACCATGAAACTGCATGAGTATATTGTCCACCATTCTCTCTAATACCAATTGGATAATCCATTATATATCCAGGTTTATCCTTAGAATTTTTAAATCCAGGATCCAATAATTTAACTATTTTTAAATTATTGTCGACCAAATTATTTTCAATAGACCTAATAACTGAAGGTATTCTATTTTTATCAACTACATCAGATAATATTGAAAATGATTGACTTATTAAATCTATTTTACATTCTTCATTAGATCTAGAACCAAGAGCACTACCATTATCAAAGAATGCTCTTAAATAGTAATCTCCATCCCATGCTACTGTATTCAATGATTTCTTTAATTCAGCTAATTTATCTTCATACTCTTTTGAATCGAAATCTTTATATTTCTTTGCAATCTGAAGGAAATAATTAGTTATCATATATAAGAAGAATCCAAGCCATACACTGGTACCTTTTCCTCCTATACCAACTTTATTCATTCCATCGTTCCAGTCTCCTCCACCCATCAAAGGTAATCCATTTTCACCTAATTCAGAGAAAGATTTATCAATAGATAGCAAACAATGTTCAAATAAAGATTTTTTAGAATTTGTGTAAACATAGTTAATTCCACGCTCTTCTTCACTATCCTGTAATTTTTGACCATCAACAAACTCTATTTGTTCATCTAATATTTTATAGTCACCAGAAATTGTTACATATTTATAAACAGCATATACTAACCATAAAAAGTCATCTTTATATCTACTACGAAGTCCCATTCTAATTATTTCATGCCACCAATGAAGTACATCTCCTTCAACAAACTGATGTTTTGCATTATTAATTATCTGTCTTTTTGTTAATTCTGGTTCAACCATACAAATATTAGTACAATCTTGTAATTGATCTCTATAACCAAATGCACCACCGACTTGATAAAAGCCTGACCTTGCATTAATTCTTGATGCCAAAGTTTGATATAAATACCAACCATTCATCATTTCATCAAATGAATCATCTGGAGTCTTAACTTTAAAGATAGATAATCTATTTTTCCAAAATTCTTTAACATTTTTTAACTCTTTATTAACTTTTTCAATAGTACTATATTTTTCAATTAGTTTTTGAACATTCTCATTTCCTATTTCAGTACCTAACATAAATGAAAAGTCTTTTTCTTCTTGGGCATCTAAATTCAATTCAACACTGATAGATTTGAATAAAATCAAATCAATTGACCATGATGAAATTGGAAGAGTTGAAGATAAAAATGCTGTTATATGAGAAAAATTAGTATTATAAACATTTCTTATTAATACTGCATTCATTCCTTCATAATAATCAGATAATAAATATCTGCTAGACTTCTCTTCATTTGGACCAAATGTTGGATTAATCCAGAACTTTAATATATATTTTTTTGGTTTATTTGTTTTATTGATAAAATGAACTTTATAAAATTTAACAGTATCATCTTTAGCTACAAAATGTGTTGTATCAAAAGAATAATCTTTAGTATCATGGTTAAATATTGAATATCCAAATCCATGAGAACATTTTGTAACATTTACACGTTCATCATCTACTTCTATACCTTCAGATTTATCATCTAATACAACATCATTTGTCCATGAAGTAACTTTAAACATTTGACTATTATAGGCATATGTAAATCCGCATTCATTATTAGTTACAATTGTTCCAAATTTCTCATTTGAAATTACATTTGTCCAAGGAACTGGAGTATCTTGATTAACTATTTGATATTCATTAGTAGAATCATTAAAGCCTCCATAAGTGTTAAAGAATTTTAACTCTTCACCATCTTTAGATTCAATAACATATTTATACTTAATTGGATCATAATTAACCATTTTGTTTTCTTTTTGTAAAAGCTTAACACTATCTGCTAATGAAGAACTCTTTCTTGTGTCAAATCTTAATCTTGCAACCATATTTAATAATATATCTTCAGCATAACTAACTTCATTTCCATCTAAAACATATATTCTTCCTGGTGTTGAATAGAAGTCATACAAAGTATTCATACGATACATTTCTTTATCTATTTCTCTTTTTACTATAGGTTTATACTCATCACTTTCACGATTAACTATAACAACGTCAACGAAGATAGATCTAGTTTTATAGAATTCATAAGCTTTAATAACTTCTTTTACTAAATTAATAGATTCACTTTCATATATTTCTACTAATATAATAGGATAATCTCCAGTTATACTAAACTTCCATAAATTAGTTTGATTCATACTATTCTTAGTAAGTATATCTTTTCTTTCAGGATTAATAAAATGTCTACTTGTTTGATATAAGTAATTAAGCATCATATTGTAATTTCTCATATCAGGTCCACTACAACCTAAAATTTTAGTATTAATATTATTTGCTAAAGTTGCATATTCAAATGCAGTATTAATTGATGAATAATTATTATATTTATCAAATATTTCGTTTATTTGTTCACGTGATTTTCCATATCCTGCTATGAAAAATATCACTTTTTCTTTTCCACTAGGAACAACAATATTAGATCTTAAACTAATTATTGGATCAATATTTGTGCCAACTGTATTACTAAGTTTTGATTCCATTGCTAAAGGCTTATCAGTATTTCTATTTCTTCCAATAAAGTTACTTCTTTCTGTTTCATAACTAATATTATGATTGTCATCTTCTATCAATAATTTATTTGCATAATATTCAGAAGTATCTTTAGAACTATTACGTCTACACATAACTAAGCTTTCATGTTCTTTATCATATTCACTACTTATAAACAAATTTCTAAATGCTCTATGAGTAATATCTTCTATATTACGAGAAATAATAGGTTCATTATATGTAGTTATCTCCAAATACTTATCCTCTGAAGAATTATTCTTAAATGTTATTCTTCTAATTTCCGAATTGTTTTCTTTTGTAACAATTATTTCTGTTTTAGTCGTTATATTTTCATCTTGTCTAATAAAAGTAATTCTATCACTTGCAAATACAACATTATATTTATCAGGTTTAACATATGTAGGAGAATATGTATTTGACCAATATTTAGAACTAGTCATATCTTTAATATACATAAACATTCCATAGTCTTGTTCAGTTATCTTCCTATACCTATTTAGCTGTATTTCTTTATATCTACTAAATCCATTACCTCTATCATTCATTAAAAGCATATAGTCATTATTTGAAAGAACTGATACTTCAGGTATATCGGACATATAATTAAATGCTCTAATATCATTCTCAACTGTTTCTTTTTCATAATGATATTTCTTATAACCATATATCTTAAGATCAATAATTGGATTAAATTGAACTTTTTCTTTTAATAATATTTCAACAGATTGTACTCTAACATCATTATGAAAGTACTCTCTAATTACATTATTTTTTAAATAATTACATAGACTAGTTAAAATCATTCCTTGATGATGTGAGAAATAAGATTGTACTATTTCTTTTTCATCATAATCAAATGATTCAAAGAATCCCCAAGAGCCATATAAACCAAGTTTCTTTAATTTTGCTAAATTAGCATAAACAAGTTGTGGATTATTAGAAATAGCAAGTAAAGAAGCATAAGGAGATATTACAACTCTCTGCCCTTTGTCCTCTTGAATCTTAAGGTAAGGAGTAGAAAATGCTTTATACTTGTAGTTTAATCCATCATCTAACTCACCATAAGCAGATTCTGAAATTCCCCAAGGCATTTCCTTATCAACATCTTTCATATATTCTCTCTGACAATAAATTGAAAAGAAATAACTTTCATCAAGTAAAGTATTAGGATAACTTTTCATGAACAATTCTGGCATAAAATATTCAAAAGAAGTTCCAGACCATGATGTTAATCCCTTATATTTTTTATAGCTTGTTAATGATTTATCTAAACATAGCCAATGTTTAGAAGAAACATCACCTTTTGCAATAGCAACAAAACTAAGAATTCTACTTTCACTAGCAAATTTATTGTAATTATAAGGAGATAATCTATCTTCAATGCAATCATATGCAATACTAAACACATCTTTATCAGTATATAATTGTTTAAAATCCATAGAATCAAATAAAGATTCTACTCTTTGAGCTAGCTTAGTTTTGCCATGTGCTAGGCAAAATTCTTTTAAAACCATATAACATGCAGCAAGGTTACCATTGTCTACTGATGATATATCAAATGGCATAATTTTTTTCATTGTTTTAATGTTATACCAGTTATATAAAAACCCATTCCATTTTTCTAATTTTTCAATAGAAGAAATAACACAATCAATTAAATCAAATGCTTTGTCTTCTCCAATGAAACCTAATTCAAAAGCAGATATTATTGAAGTTAATGACATACCAATATCAGTTGGTGATGTTTTAGAATCAGCTTTATTTTCTCTATTAAGTTGATAGTTATCAGGAATAAGATAATGATTATCTTCAGTTAATAAAGTATCAAAAAATTCCCAAGTTCTTCTAGCAACATCAGTTAATTCTTCATTAGCCTTTGCAGAAAGAACATTTACATGTTTCTTTTCCTTACTTACATGCCACAAAACAAATGGAGCAATTAAATTAAGTATAATTAAAATTAAAGCGACAATCCAAGAAGAAGGATAGAAAATAGTCAAAATAATGAATAACAAAGCAATAAAATAATTAGGTTTAAATACTTTAAGATATGTTGTTAACTTATTATTAATTGTTTTAGCAGCATCTTCTGCAGTAACCCAGTTAAGTAAGTTCTTATGACTTACAAACATTCTATATAATGATTTAACCATTGCATCTAAATGCATATACGCTACATATGGCATTGTAATAAAGTCTAAGAATACTCTTGATATTAAAGCTCTTGTACCAAATATTAACGAATCGTAATACTTATACGAAGCTATTGTTTTTTTCTGAATATTTAAAATCTCTTTTAAATAGAAAAACATAGGTAAAAATATAATAACAATTGAAGTAATAAACGTATATAAAGGATTTCCACAAATAAATGATAAAAGTAATAATAATAGTATACTAGGCTCCTTAAATATTCTTCTTAAATTATCAAAAATCTTAAATTTTTCAATTCCATTTAACGGATTATTTACCTTAACACCATTTTTATTTCTTATTTTTTTCTTCAACCATCCTAAAATTTGAATATCTCCTCTAGTCCATCTATGTTGACGAGACATATCTACCAAAAATGAAGATGGGAAATCATCAATAAGTTCTATATCAGAAGCAAACCCACATCTAATATAGTTTCCTTCTAACAAATCATGACTTAAAATCAAATTTTCAGGGAATTTTTCACCTATTACAGTTTCAAAAACTTGTAAGTCATATATTCCTTTTCCTACAAAACTACCTTCGTTAAAAACATCTTGATAAAAGTTAGGAATAATTGAAGAATAAATATCAAATCCACCAATTCCAGCAACCAATTGAGAATATGTTGATTTATTAGTAGATTCAATATCAACACTAACTCTAGGTTGAACAATACCATAACCACTAATTACTTTATCTTTATTTTTACTTAAAACAGGTCTATTAGAAGGATGTGCCATTAGACCTACAAGATTTTGAGCTGTATTTAAAACAAGTTCTGTATCAGCATCTAATGTAATAACATATTTTATTTGAGCTCTCAAATTACTAACAGTTTCTACATAAATATATTTTTCTTTTTCTTTATCAGTTAATTTACCAAGTAGCAACTTATTAAAATGCATAAGCCCGCCACGTTTTCTTTCATACCCTAAGAATTTACCTTCTGATTCAGAGAAGCATCTTCTTCTATAAACAAAGAAAAATAATTCTTTATCATATTTCTTATTTAATTCATCAGCTTTTTTTATTCCATATTCTGATATTTCCTTATCATAATCACAATCACGTGTATTAGATTCAGAACAATCTGCTAATAAAGTAAAATATAAGTTTGGAGTCCTATTAGATAAATAATATTTTTCAAGTTGTAGAAACATATCATCTATTTTTTTAGTATTTTTTATTATTGTTGGAATTACAACCATAGTTGAATATTCTCGAGGAATTCCCCTAGAAAAATCAAGTTTAGCAAGTGATTTAGGCTTATTTAACATCATAAATATTTTATTTAAAAATTGCATTACCACTTCACTAACAGGGAATATTAATAGAATAAATGCAATAAAATGAATATCTAATAAAAATAAAGATAAGCCTAATGAAATAAGCACAGTAAGTATAAGTATAATAGAAACATAAACTATATATATCCTACTATAATTTTTCTTTTTAAAAATATAATCAGATATTTCCTTATCATTATCTCTAACTTTTTCCATTATATTCAAAATATATTTATATTCATCAATTTTTCTAGTATTTTTTACTATTTGTTTACGATATAAATTCTTAGACTCCGAAGTCATATTTTTATACACAGAATCAGTTAAAAGTAATTTTTCAGTCTTACTTATCTTTAAGCATAAATCATCATATTTAAGCTTTGATACAGTACGTAAATTATTAAATAAATTAGAAACCAAAAGGTCATCATTTATACTTGATAAATGTTCTTCATTAATAATTTTTTTTAAATCAACATTATTATCTTCAAGATACTTATTTAATTTTTCGAATATATCATTACTAGCTTCTCCAAATTCTTTTAAATTAGCATTTAAATTATATAAATAATATGGATGTTCTAAAATATATTCATCGATTTTTACATATTTAGATAAATCTAAATCTGGATTATTTAGACTATCCTTATCTATTTTTGAAACTATCTCATTAACCTTTTTAAGGTCTTCAAGTTTTTCCTCTCTTCTTTTACACAATTTATTTAATTCATCCACTAATATAACTGAGATAAACATAGGAATAACAGAAATAGTATTAAAAGAAAAATAACAATTATTTTTAGTTTGATAATTATTAAGTTCCTTAATTAAAATATTCTTATCTATACTATAATCATGTCTAACAAAGATATCCCTAAGTATTACTATCATATCTTCATTAATAGCCAACAATTCTTTAACATTCTTTTTATTCTTAAAAAATCTTTTCAAAGTATTTCTTTGTTCAACAACTAAATAAAAATTATCAATAATCCATTCATTAGTAGAACCAACAAAATTATGATTTTTTGTTAAATCAACGAGTTTTTCATAATAATCTTCTATATTGTTGCAATCGTTTAAAAACTTAGAATAAATTTTGTTCATACATCTACTCCTAACTATAACCATAATACGAGTTATACATTTTAATTATAACACATACTAATGAAATATGGAAAAGATAATTAATTACACAATTATCATTCATTCTAAAAAAGAGTGATTAATCACTCTTTCCTAAATTGAAATCTCAACCGCACCACCTGGTGCGGCTTTTTGATACAATAAAAGGAGCCAAATCCCGGCAAGGAGGCTCCCATATG
>OCVV011356673.1_pt1 | contig 52118 bp, 41 predicted proteins | sample 1539721 | NCBI WGS metagenome assembly OCVV01 (sample SAMN02144230, study PRJEB22623) | gut metagenome | biome: sheep rumen | host: Ovis aries | place: New Zealand
CTCCGCGAATGGGGCGAACGCCGTTTAACTCGGGTTTTTGCGTTGGAAGCCACGCAAAAACACCTCGAGTTCAGGTGGGTCTGTACAGTATCCGGCCCGCCCTTTGCATCAGTGAGCCATAGTAATTCCATGCTAACAAATCCCGAACTCCAAAGGACATATGCCGCTCAGGCTCGTACCCGGAGGCGCTAACTGCCTCCTTAACATCCTCTTGCATTCGCCTGCCGCGGGAACTAAAATAAAGGAAGCAGTCCCCGGTTCCGGGAGGAGGGCGGCGAGGCATTCTGCACCTTGCAGGCTGCCGGACTGTCCGGCCGGTATTCAGAGCAAAATTATGAGAAAAGGGTTGATATACGCGGCCGCCGGGGCGGTGTTTCGAATGATCTGTTATTAAAGGAGGCTCGCATGATTCTGGCCATTGACACCGGCAACACCCACACTGTGATCGGATGCATTGATATGAACGGAGAAATCGTGCAGATCATGCGGATCCAGAGTAATCCCTACAAAACCGAACACGAGTATGCTGCGGATATGAAGCTCATCCTGGAGCTGAACGGCGTCAACCTGCGCCGGATCGAAGGCGCGGTGATCTCCTCCGTCGTCCCCCCGCTGACCGTCGTTCTCAAGAAGGCCGTGAAGATCGTCACAGGGGTGGACGCGCTGATCGTCGGTGCCGGCGTAAAGACCGGTCTTCCGATCATGATCGATGATCCCGGCACCATCGCGGCCGATCTGGTCGCCACTGCCGTCGCCGCCAAGGAATACTATCCGCTCCCCTGCATCATTATCGACATGGGCACGGCGACAACAGTGACTGTTGTGGATCAGAACGGACGTTACATAGGCGGAGCGATCCTGCCGGGTGTATCCCTGTCCATGGACGCCCTGACCAAGGGAACTTCTCTTCTGCCCAAGATCGAGATCCTCCCTCCCAACAAGGTCATCGCCACAAATACTGTCGAGTGCATGAAGGCCGGCATCATTTTCGGTTCGGCCGGCGCGATCGACGGAGTTCTCGACCGCTTCACAGAATCCCTGGTGGCAACCGGAGATGAGGAGTGGAGCATTGTCGCAACGGGCGGACTGGCCTCCACGATCTGCCCCTGCTGCAGGCACAAGATCATCCTCGATGATAATCTCCTGCTCAAGGGTCTGAAAATCATCTGGGACAAAAACCGCGGAAGCCGCCGCAAGACAAAGTCCTGAAAAAGACAGGCATGTCCGTGCAACACTAAAATGCTCCTGCATTTTTTCGATCAGATAAAGGATAAAACTGCCGGATAAAAAATAAAACTGCCGGATAGAGAATAAACTGCCGGATAGAGAATAAACTGCTAGATAAAGAATAAACTGCCGATTCCCTGAAGATCTGTTAAGGTGGATGATCTTCAGAGCATCGGCAGTTTTCATCTTCTAAAAAGAAAAAGAGGGGTGCCTTTTCTTTTTTCAGATTTCAGAGAGATAGATCAGGGCAGAGCGGAAGTCCCCCCAGAAGTTGGGCATGGGAAGTCCCGCATACATAAGGGCATCGCCGCGCATCTTTGTCCGGGGACCGACGGGGAGCACCATGGTCCTGTCATCCTCGGGGGCAATGTCGCCGGTCTGATCTACGATTACGGCGTATTCCTTGTCGGGATCAAGGCCGGGAATCCGCAGGATCCGGCTGCGGTCTTCGGGAACCTTGAGCACCTGAACATAGGTGATCAGGGCTTCTGTCCTGTCTTTGGAAACAACACAGTAGCTGTCAAACAGATGATTCTCGCGGTAGGAGGCGATCCGGTAATAGTCGCCGCGGCGAATCAGGTCATTGTATTTGTGGTAGAGGGCGATCTGGTGAGGGATCTGCGCGATATCCTGCTCGCTGAGTTTTGTGATATCGAGCTCGTAGCCGAAGGTGCCTGCCAGAGCGACGTTTCCGCGGGTCTCAAAGCTGGTGCAGCGTCCCACCACGTGATTGGGTGTGACGGAGACATGGGCGCCCATGGTCGAGAGCGGATAGATCAGGGATGTGCCTTCCTGGATCATCAGTCTCTCCACAGCATCTGTGTCGTCGGAACACCAGATCTGGGGGCTGTAATAGAGCATGCCGGGATCGAAGCGGGCTCCGCCGCCGGAGCAGTTCTCCAGCAGAAGATAAGGGAAATCCTTAGTCAGACGGTCCTGCATCTCATAGAGGCCGAGCACATAGCGGTGGCAGAGCTCATCCTGGTTCTCTGCGCCGAGGCTGGCACTGCCGAAATCGGTCAGTGTCCGGTTCATATCCCATTTGACATATTCGATATTTGCGCTCCGGAGAACGGCAGCGATCATGTCGTAGACTGTGTCGCGCACTTCCCTGCGGGACAGGTCCAGAACATACTGATTGCGGAGCTGGATGGGCTCGCGTCCGGGAATGCGGATGGCCCAGTCCGGATGCGCCCGATAGAGATCGGAATCGGGCGAAATCATCTCGGGCTCAAACCAGATGCCGAACTTCATGCCCAGGGCATTGACCTGATCGACCAGTTTTTTGAGACCGCCCTTGATCTTGTTCTCATTGACGACCCAGTCGCCCAGACCGGAAACATCCAGATCGCGCTTGCCGAACCAGCCGTCATCCATGACCAGCATCTCGATGCCGCACTTTTTCGCGTCGCGGGCAATATCCAGAAGCTTGGTCTCGTCAAAATCAAAATAGGTCGCCTCCCAGTTGTTGATGAGTATGGGACGCTTTTTGTCCTTCCAGACGCCGCGGATCAGGTGATTCCTGTAGAGGTCGTGGAAGGTGTGAGACATCCCGTTGAGGCCCTCTGCCGAGAAGACCATGACGCCCTCGGGTGCCTGGAAGCTCTGGCCGGGCTGCAGGGTAAAGGCAAAACGGTCGGGATTGATCCCGAGTGTCACGCGCAGCGCCTCATAGGAATCGCGCTCGACCTGTCCCCGGAAATTGCCGGAATAGATCAGATGGAAACCATAGACCTCGCCCTCGTGCCAGGTCGCGCTCGGAGATACCAGTCCCAGGAAGGCCTGTTCGTGGTGGGACGTCTCGCCCCTGTTGGAGCATACGCCCTGGAAACCGTATCCGATATCGCGGAAATTCATATGGCGCTCGCGGACCCACATGCCGTCCAGAGTCAGCAGGCGGTAGGGCTTCTGGTTTCTGTCTGTGCAGTCCATATCCAGAGACAGAGACAGGACCTTTTCAAGACGGACAGGCTCTGTCCCGTCGTTGATGACCCGCATACTGCGCATGACAGCATCCGTGTCTGCAAAGACGGAATAAGTCAGAAGGAAGCGGACATGCAGGACCGGATCCTCCATGGTGATCTCGAGCGACATCGTATCCTCTTCATGGCCGAAGGTGGCAGGAAGTCCCTCCAGGCGCTCCTTGCCCCGGAAAATACGATGGGAAACATAATAGGGCTGGACAGCGGTGTGTCCTGCCTGAGTCCGGATCGTCACGGCGCCGTCGCGGTGATCGCCGTTCAGCTCGCCGGGAAGCTCATGCTTCATGCTTGCCAGAACCTTGCCGCGCTCGCCGTTATTGGAGGAGGGGAGGAAAGGATTCTCCATATACCTCAGCATATAGCGCAGATCGGAATCTCCTACGCGCCTTCCGAAATACACATGCTCCAGGAACTTTTCGTCGTCCATCACAGCCATCACATAGCTGGTGTGCTCTGTATCGATCTTAAAAATTCTTTCCTTATCCAGAAACTGAATATTCATTTTATCTGTTTTCCCCTCAATTTATTTCTGATACTGTGTGAAGTCTCACACGACTGTTATGAAGTCACGAGAATGCGCCGGTTGTTGTTCCAATTTAAAGACATTCTCAATGATAGACGCTTCTTTTTCAATGCAGGAATGTGCCGCAGATATGTCAAAATGCTAAATAAAGAAGCCAGGCCTTGTTGGTTGCAATGCCGGGCTTCTCTTGTGTTGTCTTTTGTCAGTAAATCAGCTGCGGATGCTCAAAGTCCCCGGTTTGGAACAGCCGAAAATCATTCAGATTTTCGGAAGTACATCCGCGAGGCCGTTCATGAAATCTCCGGAGTAATACTCGATCTTGCCTGTGTCACAGGCCGCTGTCATGGCGGCATCGATCGGAATGCGGGCAACTACAGGGAGACCTTCCTTTGCGGCAGTCTCCTCAACGTGGCTTTTGCCGAACATGTAGATCTCTTCACCGCAGTGAGGACATTTGATGTAGCTCATGTTTTCAATGACGCCCAGGATCGGGACATCCATCATTTTGGCCATGCCGACGGCCTTATTGACGATCATGCTGACCAGGTCCTGCGGAGTTGTGACGATCAGGATGCCGTCCACGGGCAGGGACTGGAAGACTGTCAGCGGAACGTCGCCGGTTCCCGGAGGCATGTCGACAAACATGTAGTCAATATCGCCCCACGCGACATCGGTCCAGAACTGCTTGAGCGCGCCGGTGATCACAGGACTTCTCCAGATGACGGGCTGCTCTTCATTCTCCATCAGAAGGTTCATGGACATGACCTTGATTCCGGTGATGGAGGTCGCGGGGAAGATGGTTGTCTCGTTGGCACTCAGGTCATAGGGGGTCACGCCGAACATTCTGGGAATGCTGGGGCCGGTGATATCCGCGTCCAGGATTCCGACGGAATGGCCCTGGCGGCTGGCCCAGAGGGCGCTCATTGCCGTGACAGAGGATTTGCCGACACCGCCCTTGCCGCTGACGACCGCGATCATCTTTTTTACACGCGTGCCCGGATTGGGATCAACCTTGAAATTGGGCTGGGGAGGAGCCATTTTTCCTGTGTTCGCCTTTGGGGTATTTTCGTTACTCATTGTACCTAAAAACTCCTTTCCGTATTTTAACCGTCCGATGCACAAAATGACCGTCTTCCGATGTGCGGAATGATTGTCGTCCGATGTACGGGGCGGGTATTCACGACTGCAGTCATCAGTATTGCGCGATGAAGCGAATATCCCTGCCTGCGCGCGGATCCCGGGACTGAAGTCACGGGTATTGCGGGATGAAGAACAAACATCGCCGCACAGCCTTTTAATCATACCTTTAAAGCGTATATTTTTCAACAACAGGAGATCAGGAATCCTGCTCGGGTTTCTGCACAGATTGTAACCGCTTTCCAAAAATGATAAGATGATGGCAGAGTGAAGTGCGCGCCCGCGCAGAGCCGGATGCAGGCCCCGGGCGCAGCCTTTGCAAACGCACTGAGGCTGAAAGGAATCTGAAAAAATGGATGATATCAATATCGCAATGCTGATTGACGCGGACAACGTCAGTTCAAAATATATACCGGGAATCCTGAGCGAGCTGTCCAAGTTCGGCAAGATCACGGTCCGCAGGATGTACGGGGACTGGTCGCAGGACCGCCTCCATTCATGGCTGAGCAGGGCGTCCGGCTATTCTCTGACGCCGGTGATGCAGCCCAACAACACACCGGGCAAGAATGCCTCCGACATCGGCCTGATCATTGATGCCATGGATATTCTGTATACAGGAGATGTGCAGGGTTTCTGCATCGTCTCCAGCGACGGTGACTTCAACAAGCTTGCCACCCGCCTGCGCGAGGCTGGCAAAGTCGTCATAGGAATGGGGGAGAGAAAGACCCCTGAGTCCTTCCGCGTCTCCTGTGAGCGTTTTATTTTCCTCGAAGTCATCAACGAAGGTGAGAGCGATACAGACGACGATGTCGTGACCGTGGCCGGCAAGCGCTCCCGCAGTTCCCGCAAAAAAAATACCGGAGCCCAGCTTCCGGTCCCTGCAGGCTATTATGGAAACACCGCCTTCTCCGACACTACAGGCAGTGCGGCCTATGCCGGCAAAGGCAGCGGAGGCGATTCCGGCAGCAGGAAGCGGAAAACCTCTTCCTATTCCGGCAGCGGCAGCGGAGATCCCTATGTCTATGACGGCTCCAGCGGGTACGGCATGGACCAGGAGACTGTCAGCGACGAGCAGCTCTTTACTCCTCCCGAGACCATTGAGGCAACGATCGTCAAAATGATCGAGGACAACAATGCGGAGGGCAAGGAGACGGGCCTGGGCGAGATTGGCTCCCGCCTTGTCAAAATCTTTCCGGATTTTGATATCCGCAATTATCACTACAGCAAACTGTCCGAGTTCCTCAAGGATTTCCCCTCGCTCTCTGTCGAAAACCGCGACAGCGCCGTATGGGTCTCTCTGAGCAGTTCCCCCGATTCCGACATCGAGAGCCAGATCCTGAAGATCTTCGAAAGCCATCACACAGATGATATCTATATTACGACTCTGAAAAAAGAACTGGAGGAGATGAACGACAAACTGGATGCCACCATCCGCAAGAGCGGTGTGACCCGCTTCTCGGTCTATCTCAACCGCATGATCCCCTCCGTGCAGGTGAACGGCCGGCATGTGATGCTCCGAAAAGACTAAAACAGCCCCCGGCAGCGTTTTTTCGCCCCCTATGTTCCTGCCGGATCGTCTCCGACAGGAACTGTGCCGCGTCCGGTACAGTCAAAAAACAAGCCCCCGCGATGACCGCGGGGGCTTGTCTGTGTCTTCCGGTATTTATTGCCGGCAACTCCCCTGTACTTTTATTTTCCGGCATTTAAGCATTTAAAGCATGCTCCCGGCACTCACCCGGGCCTTCCGGCATTCAGAGGCTGCACCCGGCACTTACATCAGGGCAATCTCCTGGGCATGCAGAAAGCGCTCTATACGTGCCCAGTAGGTCTCGGGGTCGACATTGACGGACTGCACATGGTCTGCCTCGGGGAACCACTGGAAAGCCTTGGGGCAGGAGGCCGCCTTGTAGAGAGCCGGCATCATTTCCGGCGGCACAAAGGTATCGGCCTGTCCGTGGATGAAGAGGGTCGGCGTCTGAGAACGCGCCACTGCCTCGACAGGCCTGACTTTGGCGATATCATAGCCGGCGCGGACAAGGGCGATCGCGCGCACCGCTTCCATCATAAGGGGCGCGGGAATCACCGCCTCATCCAGCTTTTTATAAACGTAGGTGAACACATCCACGGCAGACGTATAGGCGGAGTCGGAAACAGCCGCCGCCACCTGTTTCGGCAGGCGGCAGCCCGTTGTCATCAGGACAGTGGCTGCGCCCATGGAAATGCCGTGGAGGATGATCTTTGCCGAGGGGTCTTTTTCCAGGATCCAGTCGATCCAGCGCAGAAGGTCCCGGCTCTCATCATATCCCATGCCCACATATACGCCGTCGCTGCGGCCGTGTCCGCGAAGATCCGGCAGAAGGACGTTCATTCCGTAGCGGTCGCGGTAGACGGAGGCGTACAGCCCCATACTGTCAGCGGCATTTGCGTATCCGTGCACGCAGACCGCATAGCGGTGCTCCGCGGAATCTCCCCGCTCTGCGGGAATATAATGGGCGTGCAGATGCAGGCCGTCATCGCTGCGGATATAGATATCCTCGCGCAGAGGATGTGTTTTGACCCACTTGCGGCCGGCCGCGTATTCCTTTTCGGAGGGATCCGAATCAAGACGGGGATCGTGCTTTTTCGGTGTCAGGCTGTATTTGTAGAAATGGGCTGCTGCTCCGAGGACAATGCCTGTGCCCGCACAGACGCCTGTCAATAATGTCAGGCCTGCCGCCTTGCGAAGACCCTCGCCGAATGTTGATCTGCCTGTCTGTTTTTTCTCTTCCTTCGGGGTATCTTTCATTGCACTGTAACCTGCGCGCTGTACTGCGCTGTCCTTTCTTCTATAGCTGATTGAGCAGATTAGTTGATTAGATTTACCGCCTGGATGCCTGCTGCACCCGGACGGCGGCCGTCAGCAAGAACCTGGTTTTGCCGGAGCTGCTGCTGACGTTCAGACTGCCTCCCATGAGCGCAGCAGCTTCCTCTGCCGCGTAAAACCCTGTTCCCATCGGACCCGCCTCATCGGGGGTCTGTCCGCCGGCGAATACCGGCTGGATCCTGCCGGCCGGGATTTCGGTCCCGTTATCATCGATCCTGAAATAGAGATTGACAAGTCCCCCGGAGGGGCGGTCTGCACGGCAGTAGACGCTTATGATTCCGCCCGGCCCTACACGGCTGATCGCATTTTCAATGATCTCACAGAGCGCGCTCTCCAGAAGAGAGGCAAAGCCGATCACAGAGGCGGGAAGCCGGTTATCGATCAGGAGACGCAGATTGATCTGTTTGTCCGAATTCGAATTTTCCTCATGGATCATAATATCCCTGAGGAGTTTTTCCGGGGAGAACGATTCCTGCCTCAGGGCTGTCTTCTCAGCCCCCTTCCTGCCGGGATCACTCTTCTCTTCCCCGGTAAAATCGGATTCCCTGTCCCCGAAGGCACTGCCGGAATCTGTCTCGGAATCCATGGAGGAAAAACTGTCCATGGAGGAGAATCTGTCCATGGAAGAGAATCTGTCCTTTGAGGAGGATCTGTCCATGGAGGATAAGCTGTCCTTTGAGGAGGACCCGTCCATGGAGGAAAACACCGTCAGCGGCTGCGACTGCGTCATCCAGTCCCCTTTGCGGGAGACCGGGGCAGCAGCCTGTGCGGCTGCCGGGGGCTTTGCGGCTTGGGCAGTCTTTGCAGGCGGGGAAAATTTCTTCCCTTCCGGGGCATGTGCAGGAGCAGGGGACTTTATGGCACCGGATACTCCCGAACCGGCTCCGGGCTGGAGCAGAGGGGCTGCAGACGCGGGACCTGCTGTCAGTGCCGGCATGCCGGACTGCAGGCCGGCACCCGCCATCACTGCGGCGCCGGGGCTGTCTGTGATCTTGACGGGAACAGCAAAGAGGGAGTCCTTGTCTTCCCTGAGCAGCTCCTCATTCTGCTCCTGAAGCTGTCTGTACTGTTCTTCCAGGAGAATGCGGCGGGATTTTTCCTTCTGCAGCTGCTGTTCGAGCTCACGGCTGCGCTCCTGGGCCTCCCGAAGCTGCTCCTCGAGCAGATCGCGGGCGGTGCAGGCCTCCCTGACCTGTCTCTGGGCCCGCGCCTCGTGATTGCGGATCCTGCGGGAGGCATCTTCCTCGATCCGTTCGCGCTCCTGGGCGATCTGTCTCTGGGCCGTCCTGGATTCCTCCAGCTGCCGGCTCATCAGGACAGAACGCTTCTTTTCCTCCGTGAGACTGTTCTCAATACGGGTCAGATCCTCTGTGTACTTCTTTTCCGCCTCCTTCATGGCTGCGGTCAGTTCGCTCTGTCTGCGGGCGGCAGTTTCCTTTGCCTTGCGCAGATCGCTGCGGAGCTGTTCCTTGCCGGCGCGCCCCATTTTCATGGCCTTGTCGACCCGGCTCTCCATGTCCTGCTGGGCCGCTTCGCGGTCAAAATAGAAGAGGTACAGGCGCATGGTGCCGTCTTTGTCCCTGACGCGCCTGACCATCAGTTCCACGCGGATCGACTTATCTTCCGCCTGGTCAGGCCTCCTGATGCGGAAGATCCCGCAGGAGACGGCCTTTGCAGTCGCCGTCTTATCCGGATTCAGGATCAGAGAGGACATGAGACGGTCGCGGGTGATGCTGGTGATCTCCAGTCCGTAGAAGGGATCCGCCAGTATATTTTTCATATAGACGCTGTTGGAGACGCCGAACATGGATGGAATGTTTTTGCTGGTAAAAAAGACTCTGGGCCCGGCCTTTGTGATTTTGGCAGTGCCGTGGGCCTGCGCCCCGGCAGCCTGCGCCTCGGGTGAGCTTGCTTTGCCGCGATAGATCCGGACATCCCCGTCATCCCCTGCGGACAGTGCCGCTTTGGCCCTGCCGGCAGGCACCGGAATGGTTTTCCCCATATCCTCCGCAGCATTCTCCGTTTTCTCTGCAGCCGGTGCGGGGTCTGCCTCTAACGCCTTTAGTGCCCTCTCCGCCATGGTCTGCGGAGGGTATTCAATTCCGCAGAGAGCTTCCGGTATCTGGCGCAGGATCTCAGTGGCCGTATCCAGGCGGCTCTGCAGCCGGTCGGTCGTCATCTGGAATCCGGTGGTCTCCTGAAAGACGCAGTAATAGACGGTGCCGCCGTCCGCCTGATAGGCCGGCGCCCCCTTCATTCTGTAATAAAAACTGTTGCCGTCCCGGCGGTAAAAGCGGAGATTTGCCGTGATGCTTCCTCCGTTTTTGCGGGCCTCCGCAATTTCTTCATGAATGCGTTCGCGGTCTTCCTCAGAGGCCATGAAGAAAGGATTCTGGGCCATGGCGCGTGCGAATTCATCCTGCTTGTAGCGAAGCCGGCCGGCAAAATACTCATTATAAAAAATCGCCTCCTCCCGGCGTCCGTCCAGACATGCCAGGATCATGACCCCGCAGGGAAGGTTCGCGATAAAAGCGCGGAGCTGCTCAGAGCTGTCGCGCTCGGATTTTTTGGAGAAATGTAAAAAAGTGATCTCAAGACGCCTGCTCCGCCGGCAGATCACCATGGAACACCGCAGATAGAGCGGCCTGTCCTCTTCCCTTGATACGAGATTGATCTCGTAGGCCACTGTCATGATATTATCTGCGCTCGGAGAACTCTTGATCGAGATCAGATCCACATAGCGGGATTCCGTCTCTTTGTTCACCTGCTTGCGAAGATACTTCAGAACCGCCCCCTCCGAGAGGAAATGGTGCATGCTCTCCGGTGTGATCCAGACCAGATCTCCTGCCAGCATCTTCTGACAGGCGTCCGCATCTCTCTGATCATACAATTTATATAAAAAATCTTTTCCGAAATCGATAGGAGTTTTCATGTGTCCATTATAACAGAGCCAAAGCAATTTTACGCACTTTTTTCATTTCGAATTCCAAGGCGAATTCTCAGGCGAAAAATCTTTAGTGTTTATTGCGCTAAAACGTCTTTTAATCTTCTGTTTTTGAATATACTTTTTGTATCCACAGTAATCATTCATTTCAAGACCAGGGAGACACGTTATGCGCTATACAGAAAGACTTCGTAGTATGCGGGAAGAACGGAATCTCACCCAGAAAAATATTGCAGGGGTTCTTGGAGTCTCACAGCGTACCTACAGCGACTACGAGTCCGGCCGCCTGAGGATTCCGGTTGACCGTCTGTTGACATTGGCGAAATACTATGACTGCAGCGTCGATTATATCTCCGGCGCCAGCGATTTTCTCAGACTCTACCCCAGCAGATAGGGAAAGGCATCCTGTAAGGTGCAGAGGACGATTATTTTCTGCAAAAATGTTATATCGGTGATCATGGCAGGGAACAGGCAATTCTTTTCCTGCCTTTTTGACGTGTCCCATACATAGTTGCATTCTCACGCCCGCCTTGCTAAGATAATCAGAACATTACATTTTCAGGGAAAACACCTGTTTCGGGAAAGGACTCAGATGATCAGACTCTTGTGTGTGGGAAAAATGAAGGACAAAGCTCTGCAGTCACTGGTTTCAGAGTATGTAAAGCGGATCTCGGCCTTCACAAAAATAGAAGTCCTCGAGGTCAAGGATGAGCCCAACACCCACGCAGAGCGGGACGCCGAAGCCGTCCGGATCAAGGACAGCGAAGCAGAGCGGGTACTGGCAAAACTGCGCGATCAGGACCTGGTCGTCCTGCTGGACCTGGGCGGAAAGATGTGGGACAGTGAACAATTCGCCAAACAGCTGGGCAGCTGGCAGACCCGAGCCGGACACAAGGGCGGCGATCTCGTCTTTGTCATTGCCGGCTCCCTGGGGCCGGGCGCCGCTCTGCTCAGGCGCTCTGATCTGCGCTGGAAGCTCTCCGACCTGACGTTCACACACCTTCTCACAAGAGTATTGATCCTGGAACAGATCTACCGCGGGTTTATGATCCTGCACGGCAGAACCTATCACAAATAAAATGCGCCGCCCGGACGCAGGATTCCCGGCGTAAGCCCCGGGCAGGAAAAGGAGGTACACCGATGAATATAAGAGAAGAAGCGAGGAAAATGAAGCTTGTCGCGCCTGTGCTGGCTGCGTCTTCCAACGAAATGCGAAACAGTGCCCTTCGCGCCATCGCAGAGGCACTTGCCGCAAACAAAGACAAGATCTTCGCCGCCAACGCAGAGGACTGCAGGGCAGCCGAAGAGGGAGGCATCGCTCCCGCCGTCATGAAACGCCTCGCTTTTAATGAAGCCAAGCTCGCCGACGTCTGCAAGGGGATCGACCAGCTGATCTCTCTCCCGGATCCCATCGGCAAATCCCTCCTCAAAAGAGAACTGGACGCCGGACTGGTTCTGGAGCGTGTCAGTGTTCCCATCGGCGTGATCGGTGTCATTTTCGAGGCCAGACCCGATGCACTGGTACAGATCTCCACCCTCTGCCTCAAGAGCGGCAACTGCGCAATCCTCAAGGGCGGCAAGGAAACTGTGCGGACAAACCGCGTTCTCTTCTCCATCATCCGCGATGCGGCTGTCTCGGCCGGCCTTCCCGCTGAGTGCCTGCTGCAGGCGGAGCTGCACAACGAGATCGACGAGCTGCTGCAGTGTGAAAAGGATGTCGATCTCCTCATTCCCCGCGGCTCCAACCAGTTTGTGCAGTACATCATGAACAACACAAAGATTCCCGTGATGGGACATGCAGACGGAATCTGCCACATCTACGTAGACCGGGATGTGGACATGGACATGGCGGCAAATATCATCATTGACGCCAAGACCCAGTATACAGCTGCCTGCAACGCAGTCGAGACCATCCTCATTCATCGCGATATAGCCCCCCTGTTCCTGCCCCGGCTGGCCAGAGACCTCAGGGCCGCCGGCGTCAGACTCCGCGGCACACAGGAGGCAGAAGACGTGATCGCCCGCTCTTCTGAGGCGGCTGCTGCTATCGAGGCTGCTGACATCATGGGAGAAGACGATTTCCGCACCGAATATCTCGATCTGGTCATCTCCCTCAAGCTGGTCGCGGATGTCGAGGAAGCGATCGACCACATCAACCGTTACGGCTCTCACCACACTGATTCCATCCTGACCCGGGACGACGCCGTTGCAGCGCGCTTTATGCAGATGGTCGACTCCGCAGGTGTCTACCGCAACTGCTCCACCCGCTTTGCGGATGGTTTCCGCTACGGCTTCGGCGCCGAGGTCGGTATCAGCACCAGCAAGCTCCATGCCCGCGGCCCCGTCGGTCTCGAGGGCCTGGTGACCTACAAATACCTGCTCAACGGCAGCGGCCAGATCGTAGGCGATTACGCGAGCGGCAGAAGCAGCTTCCATTTCAGGGACCTCTGAGAAACACTGGGATCTCCGAAAACTGCAGGAGTCTCTGAAATACACAGCTATCATTAAACCACAGGAATCTATTTAAAAAATGAAAATCCCGGAGTCCGGCACCATGCAGATCATGAAGCCGGTTCTCCGGGTTTTTGTATGAACATTTGTATCAAAATGTGTATCAAAATTTGATCCAGGACTCGCTCGCGAGTCTTACGCGCCGGATATGAAAAGGAAATCCTCTGTGTACGTCCTCTCATTCTGCCGGTTCCGTGACCGCACGGACCGTCACCTGCGGGAGAGTCCCCTGGTCTGTCTCCCCTCCGGAAGAGTCCTCTGCCAGAAGGGCATCACTTATGTCAAGGGTTTGGGAAGTATATTCTCCGGCAGGCCTGCCGTTGATCTCCCATCCGACAAAGCGGCAGCCTTCTGCCGGATGCGCCGTGACCGTAAAGGAGGTTCCGCGATAATATTCGTTTGACCATGTCTCTCCCTGTGAGACCGTCATATTGTTCCAGGTGAGGGAAGCACCCTCATCCGCATCGATCGTGACCCCATAGCGCTCTTTCAGCCCCATATATCCGGCAATATCCTGCCGGTACAGACCTTCTTTTTCACGGACGTTATTGATGGTCTTTGCAATGGTATCCTCCATTTCCGTCCAGAAGTTCTCTCCGTAATCCTTCACATACTCCCTCTTCATATCGGCGTAGAGCGCCTCCAGGATCGGACAGGCATAATCCGGGTCAAAGGTAGTATTCAGCAGATCATCCACATAGGTCAGGAAAGTATCTCTGTAGCGTTTGCACTGCATGACATGACAGAATGTGTTTCCCTTGTCCTTCATGAGATAATCGATCAGCTCGGTGGACCACTGGTCGGGCATGGTGTGAAGGTCATTGGTCAGGATCTGGTCCATGTCGTCCAGAAGAAATCTGTACCGCCCGTCTGTATAGGGGTTGTCCGGATCCTCTTCTCCCACGTAGCGCCACATGGTCACGTTGTTGAAGGGCCAGTCACAGTTGTTGAAGAGGACCTCTGCCGCAAAATAGGACAGATAGTTGTCCATATCCACCTTCTCTTCCAGGGCCTTCTGGTTTTCCGTCTGTGTCAGATCGGCATTCAGAAGAGGGAGGATCTTCGTCCTCGTATAAATGTCGTAGTCGCTGGAGTCATATTTTTCGATCGCCTCTGGGGTTCCCAGACCGAACAGGGTGCACATATACTCCTTGTTCACCGCCGGAGTAAGGTCACAGAGGGTATAGAATTCTCCGTTGAGATAGGTGATACCCAGGCGGGAATCCGGCATTCCGGGCAGTCCGGACCGGTCAGCGAGAATCTTGGCATATTTGCTGCGCACACTGCGTATGCGGTAAACGGGCACTCCGTGCGTGCGCAGACGAAGCGCCTGGAAAGAATCCGGATCGGCCGCGGTCATGCCGCTGACAGAAGCGGAGGCGGGTTCCCCGATGGTTCCCGCAGTCAGGCCCAGCCTGCCGGCTGCAGAGGACATGCCCGCCTGCAGAGTCTCCAGATTTCCCGCTCTGCTGTAGGATCCGCCCTTAAACAGATCAAGGTGAAAATAATTGTCGGAGCTGCCTCTCTGTGTCGATGCCTCCAGGCGGAGCGACCTGTTATAGAGCCCCCGGGAGCTGAAGCCCCCGACCCTGATCCCCGTCTCCTCTTCCAGAAGCACCCGGCCCTCGGGGGAGAACAGGGTCACATGGCCGTTTTTGATCCATTCATCGCCGTCCTGATAAAAATTGCCGGAGCGGTCCTGCCGGACCCCCTTGTCGATGTCCTCCTGATAGTGGCTCCCCCTGATCATGATCCCATTGTCATAATCAAACAGGTTATAGGAATCTGTTGCGACACAGGCCACGCAGGCATCGTATCTCTCAAAAACACCGGGACCGATCACATAGGTTCGCGTCACTATATCACTTGTGTCCTCTCCCTGCAGGAGCCGGGCCCGGACAGGAATCACATGGATACCGTCCTCAGCCTGTTCAACAGCCTGTCCGCCGGCGGAGACCGCAGCCTTTTTTTCCGCCTCCCACAGCCTGCGCTGACCTTCGATACTCAGGTCCTCCTCAGTAGAAGCCTCGCCTGCACTTTCTGTCTGCGATTTCTCCTCCTCTTCCAGCTTCCGGATCACTTCCCCGAGATCGATGCCGTCTCTATAGAGCAGACTGTTCTGTGTCGGCTCATCTCCGTTGACCGTGTAGCGGATCTCGATCGTATCCTCCTGCGGCACCCTTTCATCCGCATTCAGATGAAGGACAAAAGCTTCTTCAAAAAAGCCGCTGTCCTGACTGTAAGTCAGAGGATCTCCGTCGATCAGTTCCAGGCACTTATGCAGGGTCCTTGCTCTGTCATAGGTTATATAGTGAAAGAGCAGCAGTCCTACCAGCAGCAAGGTCATTGCTGCTGTGCACAGGAACACTCTGTTTCGCCCGGTGGCATCTCTCTTCTGGTGCATTCTCAATCCGACTCCGATCTATACATTATCCCCTGCCGCCCGGTCCATGTCCGCCGCCGGGTCCGTGTCCGACGCCGGGGCCGCGGCCGCCGCCCGGGGGCTGGGCGTTCTGCAGTTTGACTCTGGATTCCGTGGTCCGTATATAGCGGTCATCCTTTACATGCAGACGGATCCCTCCGTCCGTGACATAGGCCGATGCACCGCTCTGCCGGGCCACAGGTTTCATCTGGCTGTAGAGCACGGCGTTGACGATTCCGGCAGGGATGAGTGCAAAGACGACCGCAAACAGGTAGGATGTCGCAGAAACATCCTCTCCGGTAAGCAGAAAAGATCCGAACACAACAAGAAAAATCACAAATACCGCCAGGAACCAGAGCGTCTGCTTTGCCTTGGAAACAGGCAGATTGCCGATCATCTTGCCGGTCTGTCCGTTCATGGCAAAGAGGAAATTCTGTCCCTGCCAGTTGGTGCTCAGCAGCCAGACAGGCAATACCGCATACTCAGTCTTCTCATTGCGGATCTTCTCATCATGGGTGCGCGTCATCACACTGCTGTATCCGGTGACGGTTCCGCGAAGGGCGTTTTCCGCACTGTTTTTTGCGCGCTCTTCCGCCCGTTTCCCGCACTCCCCGCTGCTGACATCATATTTGTTGGCCAGATAGCCGGGCATATAGGCCAGAGAGAATTCCGTGATGGCCCTGTAATCAAAGGGCTCGATGCTGTCCATGAGATCATCGGGCATCTTGGTGGATGCATCGACAGGAACACGGCTGAAGCTGATCGTGCCTTCGCGGCTGACCTCATAGTGTCTGGACCTTGTGACCTCGTATTCGCCCTGGCGGAAGACCTCGTCCTGCTTTGCTTCATAGAAGCCGCGCGCATCCACCTGGCCGCTGTAGAGCCAGAAGGGCACATAGACGCCCTTGATCTCTTCCAGATGATTGGAGTTGCTGAAGGACCCGGGCAGCAGAGTCTTTCCCTTATAATATCCCTTGAGGGCATTGACCGCGTCCTTTTTCTCATATTTGAAGGGAATGACATAGTCGGGCTTGAGTGTGCCCGCAAACTGCCCCGGAATAATGGTATTGTTTCCGCAGTAGGGGCAGCGGGTTGCCGCTGTGGTCTCATCGCAGATGAGCTCCGCACCGCAGGAAGTACAGTTGTAGGCCCGCATTTTGGCCGCGTCGCTTCCCCATCCGGATTCCTTCTCTGCTTTTTGGTCGGCTTTCTCCTTGGCACTCACGGCAGAGGCATTCTTGGCCGCAAAGGCCTTCTCGACTTCCTGGACAGTAAAGGAACTGCCGCAGTAATCACATTTCAGTTTTCCTGATTTGCCATCAAAATGAAGCGGGCCGGTACATGCCGGACACTGATACGTGGTAACCTGATCTGCCATTTGTTCCTCCCGGTCTTTTTCATCAACAAAAGCTGCTTGAACTGAAGTGTGTCAGGAGGATGACCTCCTGACACACATATTTTTCATCTATTGCAGGGATGATCTATCGATCCATTATGCTCTGGGCTTACCGCAGCCGGAGCAGAATTTACCGGTATTGTCCGCCTGGCCGCAGGAAGGGCAGGTCCAGGGGCCGCTTTCAGCGGGCTTTGCCGCACCGCAGCCGGGGCAGAATTTACCTTTGTTGCCGGTCTGTCCGCAGGCGGGGCAGGTCCATTCTTCCGGCTCTGCCGGTTTGGCTGTTCCGCAGTTGCTGCAGAACTTGCCGTTGTTGCCGGCCTGGCCGCAGGAAGGGCAGGTCCAGCCTGCTGCTGCCGCGCTGGGCGCCTGCATCTGAGGGGCTGCCTGCTGTGCCGCCGCCTGCTGCATGAGCTGGCCGACATTGACGCCGCCTGCCTGCTGTGCCATTCCCATGCCGGCGAAGCCCATCATGGTGCCGTTGGGATTCTTGGCCGCATCCTTCATGGCCTGCGCGTTGGCCTGGACGGTCATGCCGGCAGCGATCGCCGCATTGCCGCCTGCAGCAAGTCCGAGCTGAAGGTTCTTGATCGCCTGCTCGTCCTCTTCGGAGGCCTTGACACTGCTGACACCGCAGGTGACGATCTCAATGCCGTAGACCTTTCCCCATGTGGAGGACAGTTCCGTATTGAGTGCCTCGGAGAGCTCTTTGGTGTGGCCGGGCAGGGAGCTGTAGCGGATACCCTGATCGGAGATCCTGGCGAAAGCAGGCTGCAGAGCCGTCAGAAGCTCGGAGCGCAGCTGGTCATCGATCTGGTCACGCGTATAATCCCTGTTGACATTGCCGCAGATGTTCTTGTAGAACAGGATCGGGTCTGTCATCTTGTAGGTGTATTCGCCGAAACACCTGACGGAGATGTCCAGGTCGAGGCCGATGTTTTTGTCGACAACGCGGAAGGGAACCGGGCTTGCGGTGCCGTACTTGTTGCCGATGATGTTCTTGGTGTTGAAATAATAGACACGCTGATCCTTGGCTGTGACACCGCCGTAGGAGACACGCGCCGCGAACTGCTTGAAGCTCTCTTTGATGCTGTTTCCAAGGCTGCCGGAGAAGATGCTGGGCTCCGAGGATGTGTCATAGGTGTAGGCACCGGGCTCCGCGCAGATATCCACGATTGCGCCCTGGTCGACAATGATCATACACTGGCCCTCGTTGACAACGATCGTGGAACCGTTCGTAATCACATTCTCGCTTCCGCCCTTGTTCAGGAGGCCTGACTTGCCGGTGTGGTGCTCGCCCTTGCGCACAAGAACATCCGTCGGCATTTCAGAGCAGTAAAAATAATCCTTCCACTGATCTCCGAGAACAGAACTGAGTGAAGCGCCTGCTGCTAAAATAAGTCCCATCGTGTAACCTCCATTTATTTATTTTACAATAACAGTTTTTAGATTCCGGTTTCCGTCTTCAATTCTATTTGTGTATATTTGCGCCCTGAACTACATCTGATGGCGCACGACCGTGTATTCGTCCCCGCCCTGATAATAGGGGCAGGAGGAATGCCTGTCTGTCACAAAGCGCACATAGTCGTCTTCATCCATATCCGCCTCGCAGACATAATCGCCGTAATCATCGTCATACGCGCAGAGAGCGCAGCTGTCACATTCAATCTGCATGGTTTTCTCTGATTCCTCCGGTTTTCCCTGGTCCGGATCACTTTCCGAGGAGAATGTCCTTGGCCCTCTCGAGCTGGTTGTCAGTCTCGTCCTTCTCGTACTGGTCCGCGTCGAATTCTATGATCTCGTCGGGCTCAATTCCCACCTTGTGGATATTGCGGCCGTTGCGGGTGTAATAGTCGGCAATCGTGATCTTAAAGGCGGAGCCGTCTCCCAGGGGGTAAAGATTCTGGACAATGCCCTTTCCGTAGGTCTGGGTTCCGATCAGTTTTCCGATGCCTGCGTCCTGAATCGCACCTGCCAGGATCTCGGAAGCACTGGCGGAGTAGCCGTTCACGAGGACAACGAGGGGAATATCGAAATCCGCGCCGGGGCATTTATACTCTTCGCGCTCTCCGTTCTTGTCCTCCATATAGAAGATCAGGCCGCCGGGAAGAAGCTCGGATGCGATCTGGGTGACCGCGGAAACGGTACCGCCGGGGTTGTCGCGGAGATCAAGAATCATGTACTTCATGCCGTTTGCCTTGAGTTCGGCAAAATTCTCGTCGAACTGTCCGGGCGTCACATCATCAAACTGGCTGATCTTGAGATAGCCCACTCCGTCGGCAAGCATCTCGGAAGTGACCGTCGGAACATTGATGGTCTCGCGGGTAGGTGTCACCGTGACATATTTCCCGCCTCTGTTGACCTTGATGGTAACGGTCGTGCCCTCTTCTCCCTTGACAAGATTCGCCACTTCGGCGGTATCCATCGAGAGTGTGTCGACACCGTCCACCTCGCAGATGATGTCTCCCACCTTGAGTCCTGCCTTCTCGGCAGGTGTTCCGGGCATAATTCCGGTGAAGACCGGCGCTCCTGTTGCCGTGTCCAGGCCGATGTAAGCGCCGACTCCCTTGTAGATCCCGCTTGTCTCTTCCGTCATCGAGTTATACTCTTCCGGTGTATAGTAGACGGTATAGGGATCTCCCAGAGAATCCATCAGACCCCTGTAGAGTCCGGTCTCAAGAGTCTCAACGGTCGCATCTCCCGGCTCATAGTAATATTCACGGATGCAGTCCTCGAGAAGCTGCAGCTTTTCAATAGACTCCTTGTTGATGGCAGAACCTGTCGTCGATGCCGGATCCCGCTCGGAATCAATCGTCTGCTCCGCAACTGTCCTGACCGGGAACAGGTGTACCGCAATCGCGAGGAAAACGATCCCTACTGCCATTCCCAGCGCGAAAATACCGGCCTTTGAAGCAAACCCGCCTCTGCTGCGGCAGCGGGGCCGCATATCCTGCGCGGGCTGTTCTGTCGGCATTGTCTCTGTGCTGTTGAAATCTCTCTCGTTCATCTTCCTGTGTATTCCTCTATTTTCTTCTGAATGCTGTGTATATGAATCCGGGCTGTTCATCTTCAAGCCTTTCAATGAATATTCTAAATGAATCCCCGTCCCTTTGTCACCGTCTTCAGATGATTCTTCACCATAAATACACAGATCTAAACCGGTCAGAAGTCATACTGCTCCATGTATTTCATGTATTTAACAACCATCAGAGCAATCTTGAACGTAATCGCGTCCTCAAAGACGCGCAGGTCCAGACCGGTGCTCTTCTGCAGCTTATCAAGACGGTATACAAGCGTATTTCTGTGAATGAAGAGCTGCCGGGATGTCTCGGAGACATTCAGGCTGTTCTCAAAGAACTTGTTGATGGTCGAAAGAGTCTCCTGATCGAAATCATCAGGATTTTTGCCCTTGAAGATCTCACGGATAAACATCTTGCAGAGAGGGATCGGAAGCTGATAGATCAGGCGGCCGATTCCCAGCTCATTATAGGCAATGACCGTGCGGTCTTCGAAAAAGATCTTGCTGACATCGAGGGCCATCTTCGCTTCCTTGAAGGAGCGGCTGACTTCCTTGATCTCATCCACGACAGTGCCGTAGGAGACACGGATGTCCATGATGCCGAGGCGGTGGAGCTGCTGCTCTATATTGACCGCAGTCTTCTCTATTTCACGTTCCTTGCCGGCATCCGAGAGGTCCTTGACAATGACAACATTGGTCTCATCGACAGCGGTGACGAAATCAGCACTGGACACGCCGATGTATTCCTGAAGCAGCTCGAGGACATTGCGGTCCTTGTCCGACCCGTTCTCGACGATCATGACGACGCGCCGGACATCCGGCATAATGCGGAGCTTTTTGGCACGGCTGTAGATATCCACCAGGAGAAGGTTGTCAAGGAGAAGGTTCTTCATGAAGCTGTCCTTGTCATACCGTTCCTTGAAGGCCGCCATCAGTCCGCGCAGCTGGAAGGCAGCCATACGGCCCACCAGCAGGGTGTTGTCTGTATCTCCATAAACAACAAGTACATATTCCAGCTGCTGGTCCTCAAGGACCTTGAAAAACTGGAAAGGACCTGCCGACTGTGAGTCCGCAGGTGACACTGCAAAATCAGGAATCGCCTTTGAGGCTTCTTCAAAGACCGGGGCTGTGGAGACCACTTCTCTTCCGTCTGCGTCCATGATGCAGATTTCAAGTCTTGTAATATCCCTGATTCCGTCGATCGTGTTCTGTAAAACCTGATTAGAAACCATATTTCCCACACTTTCCTGCAGCCTGTTCCTCTGCATGAAATCATCTGAATTATACCCTGCCTATTATTCTAATGTAAAATAAGATAATTTTCCACAAATTTAGAAAGAAATTTTGTATGAAATCCACAAACTATCTGCTTTTCCAATCAAATTTCACTGTATTTATGCACAAAGAAGCATGAGCAAAGTGTCTGACTTATAAAGCAGAAGTGACTGACAGTTAAAAAAGGCGCAGACACTGCCCCGCCCTGCCCTGCGGGCAAGAAAAAAACACAGCTCACGCTGTGTTTTTTCAGGTTCTACAATAGTACGATTCTGTTTTCCTCGATTGAAATCCTGTTTTCCTTGAGGAGATGTCCGATCGCCCTCTTGAATTCATTTTTGCTCATATGAGCCTTTTCGCGGATCAGTTCAGGCGAAGCCTTGTCCGTAAAGGGAATCATGCCGCCTCCTTCGCTGAACATTTGCAGAACAGTTTCCACATCGGATTCAATCTGAAGATAACTCTTCTCGCGGATGCTCAGATCGAGTTTACCGTCAGGCTTGACACCGGTCACACGCGCCTGCACGACATCGCCTGCCTTGAGCTCGCGGACAAGTTCGCGGCGGGGAATCAGCGCCGAATAAATGCTGTCGACAGCAACAAATGCGCCGAAGTTGCGGCTTGTCTCATAGACAATGCCGGTTACCTGATCACCCGTGTGATAGGGGCTGTCAGTGCGCAGCCAGGGATATACATTCATGGTGGCGCAGAGGCGCTCGCTCTTGTCCAGGTAGACAGCTACAAGAACAGTCTGCCCCTCCTGTACACGCTCTCTGGGCTGTTCATGATAGGGAAGCAGGAGGTCTTTGTCGAGACCCCAATCCAGGAAGGCTCCGATCCGGCTGACCTGGATGACGGTGAGATAACCCACCTGATGTAATGTAAGTTTCGGTTCTTTACGGGTGGCAATCAGACGGTCCTCTGAATCTTTGTAGAGGAAGACCTCCAGCTCATCACCGATCGCGGCGCCTTCGGGAACCTGTGAGCGGGGCAGAAGGACTCGTTCGTTGGCTACATCCCCGGTCAGATAAACCCCGAAGGGAACCTGTTTATCTATCCGCAGTATTTGTTTTTCTCCGATTTTAAGCATTTCGATCCTTTCCGATCTATACGTATTCGGCATTCCGGAAAGAAATTTTTCAACTACTGTATTACTCGTTCTGTGAAAAATGCATTTCCATAATCGCATAAGGGGTTCCGTCATCTGCATTGAGTGAAACGCAGATCCGGGAGGGGTCGTCTGCATACAGAACAGGAGTGATCCGGTCTCCCAGAACAGCCTGCTGTCTGTATTCGATCCGGAGAACTGAAGCCTCCCTGTCAGCCGGAAGAAGACCTGCTGCGATCCGGACATATTGTCCGTTATTCATATGCCGGTTCGTATCGAGATGGTATTCCTGCACAGTAATAGCCGGTCTGGTCTCTCCGGGAACATCCGGGAGACGGATTTTGCGGGAATCATACCGCATGTCCAGCCTTTCCTCCAGAGAATATTTTTTGATTATATCCGCAGGAATACGGACCGGATGCATCCTCCTTATGTCAACCAGCGTCCATACAGAATTTGCAGCGGCCAGCCGCTCGCCGGCCTGTGTTTCCATCAGGAAATTACGCAGACCGATTCCTCCCTTCATCTCATAGGGAAGCGTCCCGATCACAACCTGCTCACCCAGGGCAGGCATTCTGTATATTTCCACACGCCAGTATACAATAACCCAGGCAAGGCCCCGCTCATGCAGCTTTTTGACGCCGATCTGATTGTCCTCCGACTGAAATGTAGAGCAATCCTGAAAATAGTCTATCAGTTTTTCCGGTGTAAGACGTCCGAAAGCGTCTGTTTCGCTGTAGCGGATCTTGCTGGTAAAAACGTACATCCAATCCTCCGTTAATATTGCAACCGTTTTTTCCGTACAGGTTTTTCCGTCTGCAAAATAAAGATGGGAATCATCCGTGCTTTCCTTTTCTCAGGATGCCTTTCGAATCAAAATAGCATTTTCTGCCGTTAATGGTCTTCCAGCCTGTTGCCTTGACCATTGTTTTCTTGTCAAAATAGTACCATTTGCCGCTGATCTTCTTCCAGCCCTTCACAAGCTTTCCCGTCTTCTTGTCAGCGTAATACCATTTGGTTCCGACCTGAATAAAGCTGGTCTGCCGTACTCCCTTGCTGTTAAAATAGTAGGTCGAATTCCCGATCTTGTGCATTCCCCCCGTTATGCGGGAGTAATCTGTTTTGTAAAAATAATAGATCTTGCCGCCGATATTCTGAAAGCCCTTGAGGAGCTTTCCGTTTTTGACCGATGCGTAATACCACTTGGTGCCGACCTTGAAGAAACCGGTAACACGCTCGCCTTTGGCATTAAAATAATATCTTCCTCCTCCGATCGTGAGGAATCTGTTTTTGACATATCTGCCGTCGGAGCCGATGTAATACACCTTGTCTCCGACAGTGTGCCACACGTTTTTCGCAGTCGTCTTTGCCGCGGAAGAATTGTTGTTCCGGTTTGACGCGGAAGACTTGCGCAGAACGATGGTCCCGCGTTTACCGCGGCTTCCCATGCTCCACGGCACATGATATACGTTGTTGGTATGTGCATCTACTACCGGCATTCCGGAGGAATTCACACCCACACAGATACCGACGTGGTCATAAGTGCTGTTTCCGTTCCAGTCATAATAAACAGGATTTCCGACTCTTACATTGGCGTTGGAAGCAGCCAGAAATGTGCCGTATGACTTAAAGTGACGAATATGTCCCATAACGTTGATCCAGTTCACAGACTGAGGATACCAGTCATCCGTTTTGGGCATCCCGCCGGCATAAAGACACTGGGAGACAAAGTTGGCGCAATCGACTCCCCTGTACTCCTTGTAGCTGCGGTTGTATTTTTTCCAGTATTTGTCGGCATAGGCAGCTGCCTTTGCCGGAGAATATGCGTAGCCTGCGGACGCGGCATCAACCACTTCCGCACCCTGCGCATACAGTGTGTCGGCAGTGAGGTCTTTCGCATCCTCAGCCTGCAGCACTCCCTCTGAAGGGACCGCCGCACTCCCGTCAATAATGTAGCGGAGCGTTTTTCCATCCGACGTTCCAAGCTGTGCATAGGCGGCGGGCGCATCTGTCATGTCCGATCTGACTTCGTACAGAGCTGCAGGGGCCTCATCGGATTCTGTCACCGGGTCCTCCCCCTCGCCGAGCCATGCAAAATTGATCTCCGTCCCGTTAATCTCAGAAGGCGTCCAGATATCGCGATCACTGCGCTCAAGAGTGAGGCCGAAAGTATAACTGTAGGCCGACGCATTGACGGTTTCCGACTGAAGGGATGCACTGTAGCCCTGTGTCATCCACTCATCAACAACCAGTTCAATTCTGCCGTCTTTCCTTGTGCAGGATACGATCTGGTAACGCGGGATCATCTCACGAATGACAGCATTCTCTGCAATCATCATCAGTGCATAATCGCCCTGCCGCTCCCACTCGGAGTACACAGCGTCCTGATTCTTTGCAGAGGCTGCGGCTGCAGGGTCTGTGTCCGCCGCGCCGGAAGAAGCAGCCGGAACATCTTTTACCGCATTGCCTGTCAATTTCCTCTCGTTAATTGCAGACGTCAGGTATTGCGCCTTTGCTTCTTCATAAGCAGACAGAGCATTCAGTACATTTCTGCTCTCTCCCTCATTCAGTTCAGAATACAGTACGTTTCCCTCCGAAAGAATGCTGCGCGCAGACGCAAGGATCTGTTCATCCGTGATGCTTTCCGAATTCTGATAGAAGTTATCAATCGCCTCATCAAAGGGGAGACTTTTCTCACTTCCCTCTGCAGCGGCAGTGTCCTCACGTCCTGTCTGTGCTGCAGATACAGAAATCTGTGCAGGCTGGGAGAGTATAAATCCCAGAACTGCTGCAGCTGCCGCGACCTGCATAAGCTTCTTGAGAGTTTTCGTTACTGTTTCCAAACCAAATACCATACCCCTCTATGATCATCCCTTGAAATGCTTCCGAGTCTTCCGTCCCAGGCTCTAATTAATCACCTTTTCAAATAAGCCCGGGCACACCGGTGCACAGGCAGGTCTTTTTTTAAGTTCGCCAAATAAAGCATAACATTTCGTGATTTAAATTGACGCATTCTCCAGGAAAACCTCATCACGAAACTGTTATGCATGAACTGACAATTTTAAAAAAAGAATAATCAGGCGTTAGTTTATTATATACTTGAAGATTCCACATGTCTACCTGTAATAGTCTTAAAAATCCCTTAATATTTGCTTCACAACAATTACAGGAAACCCCTGCGGACAGGATTTTTACCTCAAAAAAAGTCCCTGATAATCTGTATCAGGGACTTTTCTAAGCAGCTGGGCTAGTAGGATTCGAACCTACAAAATGACGGAGTCAGAGTCCGCTGCCTTACCGTTTGGCTATAGCCCAAAACTCATAACCGGATGTTTATCTCTCGGCTACGAATTGAAATTATAATGCATAACTTTTAAAAATGCAAGCACTTTTTTTAAATTTTCTGCAACTATTCAGCTTCACCGGATCACTTTCTCCATGTATAGGGATAAAACAGGAGCAGCATGGGGTAGAGTTCAAGCCTGCCCGCAAGCATATCAAACATAAGGATATATTTGGATGCCAGCGAAAAATGCCCGAAATTGGCAGTGGGGCCGACGGCGGAAAGGCCGGGGCCGATGTTGTTGAAAGTCGCCGCCACGGAGGTAAAGATGGTCTCCAGGCTCTGGTCTGCGTCAAAGATCGTGACCAGAAGGACAGAGGCAAAGAAGATGACAACGTAAACTCCGATATACATGACGACGGAACGGACAGTATCGCGCTCGACCGGCTTATTGTCCATGCGCACTGCAGTGACACTGCGGGGATGGACATAGTGGTGGATCTCCTGCAGTCCGGCCTTGACAAGGATGACGATACGGGAGACCTTGATGCCGCCGCCGGTGGAACCGGCGCAGGCGCCGCAGAACATGATCATGACCAGCAGGCACCTGGAATACTGGGGCCACAGGTCGAAATCCGCGGTTGCGTAGCCGGTGGTCGTGATGATGGACCCCACCTGAAATGCCGCATGGTGGAAAGCCAGATAGAGATTGTCAAACATGCCGCGGATATTGATGGTTATCGTCAGAATACTGAAGGCAATGATCGCGAAATACCAGCGGACCTCACTGAGGCGGAAGGCCTCTTTTTTGTCCTTTCCGAGAAAAAGGAAGAAATAGGCGTTGAAGTTGACGCCGAAGAGGATCATGAAAATGGTAATGATGGTCTGCTGGGGGATCGGATAGCTGGCAATACTGTCGCCCAGGACACCGAATCCTCCGGTACCTGCAGTGCCGAAGCTGAGGCAGAGGCTGTCAAAGAGGGGCATGCGGGCGATGAGGAGCAGCACGATCTCCGTGACGGTCATACCGAAATAGATCATGTAGAGGATCTTGGCGGTGTCGCGGATCTTGGGAACAAGTTTTCCTACGACGGGGCCCGGGCTCTCCGCGCGCATCATGTACATCTGGCTGCCCATTCTGCGCTTGCGCATGGGCATGATGGCGAGCACTAAGACGATGACGCCCATGCCGCCGACCCAGTGGGTAAAGCTTCTCCAGAACAGACTGGCGTGGCTGAGCGCCTCTACATCCGCCAGAATACTAGACCCGGTGGTCGTAAAGCCGGAGATGGTCTCAAACAGCGCATCCGAATAGTTGGGAATGTCGCCGCAGAGCACAAAGGGAAGGGCGCCGCAGATACTGATCACAAGCCAGACAAGAGCGACACTGATAAAGCCTTCCTTTGTATAAAATTCCGTTCCCGCATCACCTTTCAGGTTGATCAGAAATCCGATTGCGTAATATGCCGCTGCAAGTGCCAGGTAAATGAGACCCTCTCTCTCCCTGTACAAAAACCCGGTCAGTGCGGGAAGAAGGAGGAAAATGGCTTCAAATTTGAGCACCAGTCCTGTTGTGCGGCGGATAATAGAGTAATTCATAGTAACCTCTATGCCGAAGCGTTTTTTGCAAAGCATGTGCTGCCTTCGCAGGTACCCGGAATGAAAAAACCGCCCCTGCAGTTTTTATCATTCCGGATGTCTGCTCCGCGAAGCGGCTCAGACATCCTGTGACCGCATTGAAATCAAGTCATAACTACAGGCCCTTTATCCTCTTCGAGGATGTCGCGAATGTCCTGGAATCCTATACGCGTGGTAACAACGATCACGCGGTCATTCACTTCGATCATGGTCTGTCCGTTGGGGATGATGACCTGTCTGTTCCGATAGATACAGGCGATCAGGACATTCTTTTTGATCGGAAGATCGATGAGGGGGATGCCGATCACGGGCGAGCCCATCTGAATCAGGAATTCCAGTGCCTCGGCCTTGTTTTCAATAATATTGTAGAGCGTCTCGACGTTGGAGCCGATGGAATTCTCCATGGCGCGGACGTAGCGGACGATGTATTCCGCCGCGATATGCTGGGGGTTGAGGATGCTGCCCAGATTCATATCATCGATGATGTCGTCGTAGTTGATGCGGTTGACTTTGGTGATCAGCTTGACATCCTTTGCGGCCGCCTTGCGGGCATACAGAGACAGGAAAATGTTTTCCTCGTCCATGCCGGTCAGACTGACGAAGGATTCAATCTGCCCGATGCCCTCTTCCAGCAGAACATTCTGGTTGGCGGCGTCTCCGCAGATGATATTGGCTCCCGGGATCTCTTCGCTCAGCATTGCGCAGCGGCCGGGATCCTTGTCGATGATCGTGACCGCGATGCGGCTGTCCAGCAGGTTCTTGGCAAGATAATAGGCGATGGTACCGCCGCCGATGATCATGCAGTTGGAGACGCTGCGGGTCTTGAGGCCGACTTTTTCCACAAAGGCACGTGCGCTCTTAGCGCCGGCTACGATACTGATCGTGTCATCTGCCTGAAGGCGGAAATTGCCGTCCGGGATCGTGACATCGTGATTGGCTCCGCGCTCTACCGCGCAGACGAGGACATCACCCTTGACATTCCTGGAAATTTCGGCAAGGGTCTTGCCGTCGAGCGGAGATCCCGCCAGGACAGAGAACTTGAGCAGCTCCACATGGCCGCGGGCAAAGGTCTCGATCTTGATCGCAGAGGGGAACTTGAGCAGACGGGAGGCCTCCATGGCTGCCGCATACTCGGGATTGACTGTCAGGGACAGACCCAGTTCCTCGCGGATAAAGCCTACTTCACTGTTGTAAATGGGATTTCGTACACGGGCAATGGTATTGCAGTCACCCGCCTTTTTGGCGATCAGGCAGCACAGGAGATTCAGTTCATCCGAATCCGAGGCCGCGATCATCAGATCAGCGTCTTCGACGCCCAGATCCTTCTGCACGGAATAACTGCCGCCGTTGCCGACAATGCCGAGGACGTCACAGCTGCTGGATACCTCATTGACCACCTGCTGGTTTTTGTCCACAACGCTGACGTCATGTCCTTCTTCGCTGAGCTGTCTGGCCAGGGCAGATCCCACTTTGCCGCAGCCGACCACAATGATTTTCATAGTTGTTCCTCCATACCGTACCCTTGTACAGCAATCACTCTTTCGACCATGCCGTTAGCCAGAACGGCAGCGCGAGGAGAAATCCCGAATCGGGTTTCTCCGATGCGATCACAGGATGTTTATGCTCCGGCACAAACATCCGGAGTGAAAATAACGCTGTCGAGCGTTTTTTTCGCTCTATCTGCTGACCCGCAGAATATCGCCTGGCGCCGCCTGCTCATCCAGCTGAAGCCGGATCAGTTCTCCCGGGTGCGGGGCGCTCTGCACCGGCTCCCATTCCGAATTCCACATCCCCAGGACGCGCGTCTGCAGGTCTCTGCCGTCGGGACACATGATCTCGATCGTCTCTCCGACGGAAAATTTATTTTTCTGATGAATCGTCACAATGCCGGGCAGGTCTCCCTGTCCGCCGCACGCACCGGGCCCGGCCTTAAATCTGTCCGGCATGCTGCCCTGTCCGTTGGCGCTCCCGGACTCCACGGCCTTCTCGACAATCCCCAGAAAGACCGCATCACTGGCATAGGTGTTGTCCGTGTAGACCATGGACTGCGTGTCCGGTCTTCCGAAATAGAAACCTGTCGTGAAGTCGCGGTAGGTGCATTTGCGGATCTCCTGCCTGTACCAGTCCATACCGGCGGCATATTTCTCGTCGCTCTCCAGATAATCGTCGATCGCCCGGCGGTAGGCGCGGGTGATCGATGCGACATAGAGGGCCGTCTTCATGCGCCCCTCGATCTTGAGGCTGTCGATACCGGCACCGGCCAGCTCCGGAAGGTGCTCGATCATGCACAGGTCGCGGGAATTGAAAATATAGGTCCCCCGCTCATTTTCCTCGATGGGGAAATATTCGCCCGGGCGGCTCTCCTCCGCCACGGCATACTTCCACCTGCAGGGATGCGTACAGGCGCCCCGGTTGGCGTCCCGCCCTGTAAACCAGGCGGAGAGCAGGCACCTTCCCGAATAGGAGATGCACATGGCGCCGTGGATGAAAGCCTCGATCTCAAGGTCCGCCGGTGTCTTCTCCCTGATCCGGGCGATCTCGCTCAAAGACAGTTCCCTCGCACAGACGACGCGGGCAGCGCCCATGTCGTGCCAGAAGCGGAAGGTGCCGTAGTTGGTATTGTTGGCCTGTGTGGAAATATGTACAGGAATCTCCGGGCAGAACTGCCTGGCCAGCGAAAACATACCCGGATCTGCCACCAGGACAGCATCCGGCTTCATCTGCGCCAGTTCCTCGAAATAGGCCGCTGCGCGGTCCAGATCCTGATTGTGTGCAAAAATATTGGCGGCTACATGCACATGCACACCGTGGGAATGTGCATAGGCAATGCCCGCCCTCATATCTTCGGGGCTGAAATTCCTGGCCTTTGCCCGCAGGCTGAAGGCCTCCCCTCCTATATACACCGCGTCAGCGCCGAAATTCACTGCTGTGCGCAGGACTTCCAGATCTTTTGCAGGGATCAGAAGCTCCGGCTTCTCGCGGTTGGTTTTCCATCTTTTTTCCATATCTGTTATCGCAGCCGCCTGTTCCGGCGTTTATCTCTTCAATGACACTGCAGCCCCGTCTCCTGTGGGCAGCAACAGGGTCTCCAGCTGTTCTTCCTCCATCAGGGCGTGAAGATAGGCGCGCATCCTGGCGTGGATGGTGCGGTTTCTCCGCGTCACGGCAAAACGGGAGGTGAGGATCTCTCCCTCCTGCAGGATATTGTCTGTGATCATGATCCCTCCCGGGCTGAGGAGGCGGAGCGCATCCGGCAGAAAGCGTATGTACTGGCCTTTGGCGGCATCCATGAAGATCAGATCGAAGGAACTGTCCTCCCGGATCTCTCCGAGGACCTGGGCCGCATCGCCCTCGAGGAGCACAATGTCCTCCGCCCGGCCGCAGGTGTTTTTTCTCCCGTATCTGATGAAATTGCCTCGTGCCTTTTCGGCGCGCTGGGGATCTTTTTCAATCGTTGTAATGCGGCAGTCCGCAGGTGCGTAATACTGCATGAAGAGGGCGGAAAAGCCCACTGCCGTCCCGATCTCCAGAATGCGGGCCGGTCTCTTCACAGCCAGAAAGAAGCGGATCAGGTTCTGTGTCTGCGGACGGATGATCGGGACTCCTTCCGCCAGGGCCTCCTGTTCCAGTTCCTGCAGATGCACCGGTCCGGGAGGCGTCATGGCCTCCACAAAAACTTCCATGCGCATGGCATCGAGGGCTTTCCCGCTCTCCCCGGGGGAATAATCCGTGAGATTCTGCAGGGCGGATTCGTCCGTCAGCCCGGTCAGCCCCGGCAGTCCCTCCTGCCGCCTTGTCCCGTCACTGACCCCAGACATCTTTGTTCTCTTCCTGTGAATCGGACTGACCGGAGTCCGCCGGCGTTTCGCCGTCCACCTGGTCCTCGGGAACCGTCGCCGGGTCGACAGACAGTTTCTCCAGCATCTCTTCCATAGTCATATCCGAGGAAAGGATATAGTCGCCGGGCAGAATGGAATGGCTGTATCCCGTGAGCCTTGCCTTGAGGGCAAAGGAATAGCGGCTGCTGATCAGGTCCATATTCTCGAGAATTCTGCCGACCTTCAGCGCGGAGGCGGCGTCCTCCTCGGAAATCGTCACCATTTCGCTGTGGGCCTGCACGTCCCCGGGGCTGTCAAGACTCTTCTGCACAAACAGCCCGTAACCCTCTGTATAGGCCCGTCCGGCCCATGCAATGATGATGAACACACAGATGATCGGGGCGACATCCATAATAATTCCGATGACTGTCTCAACAAGGCCGGTTTTTTCGATATTGTTATCCATAGAGATTCCTCCGGGATTACCCATGCCTGAAAATCAGCAGCAGTGATCCCATGCGTCAGATCCCCTGTCTCTTGCCGGTCATGCCGGAGCACATCAGTGTTCAGACATCGCCGGGCTCTTATACCTCGAGGATCATAGGCAGGATGACGGGACGGCGCTGGGTCTTTTTCCAGAAAAAGTCATTCAGACCGTCCTTGACAACATTCTTGTAACGGTTCCAGTCGGTGACACCGTTTTCAATACAGTGGTAAATGGCCTCCTCGGCTACAGCAGCTGCGCCGGTCATGAGGTCATCCGCTTCCTTGATATACACAAAGCCGCGGGAAGTGATCTCGGGGCCCGAGAGAAGCTCGCAGGTCTGTGAATCGAGGGCAAAGGCAACGATCACGATTCCGTCCTCCGCCAGATGCTGGCGGTCTCTCAGAACGACATTGCCGACATCTCCGACACCGAGTCCGTCGACCAGGATATTGCCGACCTGGACTTTCTCGCGGACAAAAGCGCCGTCTTCGGACAGTTCCAGCACATCACCGGAGTGGAGGATGAAGATATCCTCCTTGCTGTAGCCCATCTGGCGGGCAATCTTTGCCTGGGCCTTGAGGTGGCGGAACTCGCCGTGGACCGGAATGGCATACCTGGGCTGTACCAGATGGTAGATCAGCTTGACATCTTCCTGGCAGGGATGGCCGGATGTGTGGACATCCTGGGTGATGACATCGGCTCCCTTGAGAAGGAGCTTGTTGACCACGGAAGTGACTGCCTTTTCGTTGCCCGGAATAGGGCTGGAGGAGAAGACAACCGTATCGCCGGGGCCGATGGTCACTTTGCGGTGCATGCCGTCCGCCATGCGGCTGAGGGCCGCCATGCTCTCTCCCTGGCTGCCGGTCGTGATGATGACCGTCTTCTCGCCCGGATAGTTTTTGAGCTGATCGATGTCGATCAGGGTGTTCTCCGGAACATTGAGTACGTCGAGTTTGGTGGCTGTCTCAATGATATTGACCATGCTGCGGCCTTCGACAACAACCTTCCTGCCGTATTTGTAGGCATGGTTGATGATCTGCTGAACGCGGTCCACGTTGGAGGCGAAGGTCGCGACAATAATGCGTGTATCTGCGTGGTCGCGGAAAATCTGGTCGATATTCCTGCCGACCGCTTTTTCGGAAGGTGTATGGCCGGGGCGCTCCGAATTGGTGGAGTCGCACATGAGAGCCAGCACGCCCTCATTGCCCAGTTCTGCGAAGCGCTGCAGATCGATGGCGTCGCCGTAGACAGGTGTATAATCCACCTTGAAATCGCCTGTGTGCACGATCGTGCCCGCGGGGGACTTGATGGCCAGGGCAGCGGCATCTACAATACTGTGATTGGTCTTGATGAATTCGACATCAAATTCTCCCAGCTCCACAATGTCGCCGAAGGAGACAACGTGAAGTTCTGTTATCTCGAGCAGGTTGTGCTCGCGGAGCTTGTTTTCGATGATGCCCATGGTCAGGCGCGTCCCGTACACGGGGACATTGATCTTCTTCAAAACATAGGGAAGGGCGCCGATATGATCTTCGTGGCCATGGGTGATGACAAACGCCTTCACCTTATCCAGATTCTCTTCCAGATACGTGGTGTCCGGAATGACCAGATCGATGCCGAACATGTCGTCCTCCGGGAATGCAAGGCCGCAGTCCACGACCACAATGCTGTCCCCGTACTCAAAGGCAGTGATGTTCATACCGATCTGCTCCAGCCCCCCGAGCGGAATGATCCTTAGAGAGGGGGCGGGCTCTCTTTTCATGTTCTCATTGTTTTTTTTCAATCTATCTCCACTTCCAAGTCCTTTTTCTCCCGGATACCGGCCCGCGGCCTTTTTCTGTCCGGCCTTCCTGTATCCGCGTTCCGCGGTTCTCCCCGCTGCTCCTGATCCGATCCTCTGTGCTGCAATATCGTGTGTTCTGTTTGATCCGACCTTCTTTTCCACGGACTTCTGTGCTTTGCTTTTTTCCGGGGTGTATTTATCCGATTCGTTTTTCCGGGAAGCCTCTTTTTTTGCACTGACTGCTATTTTGGCAGCCGCTTTCTTCCTGAAATCTTTCTTTTTGTAACCCTGTTTCTTTAACTCTCTCTTAGTAAGGTCTCTTCGTAATTCTTTCTTCTTAAAAATGCTTTTCTTCAACTTATCTCTTCTACTCTTCTCTTTCTGTTCTTCTTCTCTTCTTCTAATGATCTCTTATTTCTCTCTTGCTCAGACCTCGATCTCGATTCCGAGCTCTTCCAGACTGTCCTTCATCAGCAGAAGGACCGCAGTCTGCTCCCGGTCATCCTCTACGATCTCGTAGGTGACCTCCGTCCCCTTCTCATCGGGATTAGCGCGCAGGATCAGAGCCTCGCCGTCGCCGTCGGGGCTGTCCGTCACAAGCAGATACTGTTTTCCGCCCAGCATTGCTTCATCCAGAACAAAAAAATCCACTGCCTTGTCTTCGCCTTCCGGCATGAACTGTACTTTTTCCATGTATGCTCCTGTCTGAGGTGCTCTGTCCCTTCTGTGTTCCTGCGCAGATCCGGTCAGGGATCAAATCCAATCTGTGATCACGATCCGGTCAGCGTTCAAAATCCGATCAAAAACCACGATCCGGTCAGCGTTCAAAATCCGATCAAAAACCACGATCCGGTCAGAAATCAGATCTTCGTTCCGTCCGACGCTCTCCGCGCCATGAAGTCCTCAAGTTCGCTGCGGTGATTTTCCATATATTCCCGCAAAATAATCCCCGCCGCGATCATATCCACATATTCGTGGAACTTTTCGCGGGGGATTCCCTGCTCTCTCATGATTTCGTCCGCTTCTACAGTGGTCAGGCGCTCATCGGACATAACAACCGGGAGACCGGTCCTTCTCTGCAGACTTTCCTGGAATTCCAGAGTCTTCTTCGCCCGCTCTCCCTGCGAATCATCCATATTTAAGGGCAGTCCCAGAACAATCAGACCGACATCGTACTCTTCGATCAGCTCCTCAATGCGGGCAAATGTCCTGCGGAGCTTGTTTTCTCTGTCTCTGCGGATAATCTCCCGGGGCTGCGCAGTGATCAGAAGGGTGTCACTGATCGCAACGCCGCAGGTTTTCCCGCCAAAGTCCAATCCCATTATTCTCATATCTGCTTCGTCATTTCCATGTGCGGCCGTCCGTACATGCTTTCTCAGTCAGACCAGTGATTGGAACGGATATAGCTGCGCATGATCTCCTCGACCAGCTCATCCCGCTCCACTTTCATGATCAGGCTGCGTGCCCCCTTATAATTTGTCACATAAGTGGGGTCGCCGGACATGATATACCCGACAATCTGATTGACGGGATCATATCCTTTTTCAGAAAGCGCCTCATACACAACGGAGAGGATTTTCTGCACTCCGTTTACCTGATCGGGCTGAATCCGGAAAAACTGTGTGCTCTCCAGATCCGCTCTCGTTCTTTTCTTATCTTCCATATACGCCTCACTAAAAGTTAAAAAAGTCTATCCTTTATCTTACCTTATTTATTCCGCCGATTCAATATCCGTTTGGCCCAAGTCTCCGGCCCCGTCTCTTTTTCCGACGCGGAAAAGCATGGCATCCCCTCTGGAAAGGCGGATCACTTTTCCGCTGAAAGAGCCGGTCACCAGGGTGCCGGACAGATTTTCAGGCTCCGGATCCAATGCTCCGCCGCAGCCCCCCTGCTGCAGCTGCCCGGCCGGTACCGCGCCGGTCACATAGCGCGCCGTGCTGCCCGTCCAGTAGCTCGTGCCTCCATGCTCACAGATCTCCTCGAGCAGGATCGTCTCCTCTTCCCCCTCAAACTGCGCGCGGAAGTCCGCCGCCTGGGCGGCCGTCATGGCCAGCAGGCGGTCGCTCCGCAGGGCCTTGACGGACTCGGGTACCTGGTTGGGCATCTTTGCCGCCGCCGTGCCGTTTCTTCTGGAATAACGGAAAACATGGATCTCGTAGAAGCGGATCTCTTCGAGGAAGGCACAGGTGGCTTCGAATTCCTCCTCCGTCTCGCCCGGGAAGCCCACAATGACGTCGGTCGTGACGGCGGGACGATCATAATATTTGCGCAGTAGCTCTACGCTCTGCATATATTCGGCTGTAGTGTAGTGTCTGTTCATGCGGCGCAGCGTCGCATCGCAGCCGCTCTGCAGGGAGAGGTGGAAATGCGGGCATACCTTTTCCAGGCCTGAGAGAGCCGCAATGAAGCGCTCTGTCATGATCCTGGGTTCCAGAGAACTCAGGCGGATCCTTTTCAGCCCTTCCACTGCATTCAGTTCCGCAAGAAGGCCCAGCAGGGCGCTGCCCGCCCGGTCCGGGTCAAAGGGGACAGCCCCCGGCACACGGTTTCGCCTGCCTGTGTCCGCCTCTTCCTCTTCACTGTCTGCGGCCAGGTCCAGCCCGTAGGAACTCACATGGATGCCCGTCAGAACGACTTCGCGGATGCCTCCCGCGACAAGTCCCCTGACCTCGCGCAGGATCTCACTCCGGGCCCTGCTGCGGATACGGCCGCGCGCAAAGGGGATGATGCAGTAGCTGCAGAACTGGTTGCAGCCGTCCTGAATCTTGATATAGGCACGGGTGTGTCCGGGGCTTGTCAGATGCATCTCCTCGAAGGAAGGAGCGCAGGTAAGGTCCTCCCGGAAGGACGGCTTCGGCCCCGATTTTCCGGCGGCTTCTTTCAGGCCCTCCCTCTTCTCCAGGAAGTCTCTGAGGATCTGTCCGATCTGCGTCTTTTTGTTGTTGCCGATCACCAGATCGATGGCATCATCCGCCTCCACCCGGGCAGGATCTGTTTCCACATAACAGCCGACTGCGATCACGACGGACTGCGGGTTCTGTTTTTTCGCCCGGTGCAGCATCTGACGGCTCTTTCGGTCCGCGATGTTGGTCACAGTGCAAGTGTTGACCACGTAGATATCCGCTTCCTCCTGGAAGGAAACTTCTGCAAACCCCTCGTCCCGCAGGATCTGGCGCATGATATCGAGTTCATAGCTGTTGACTTTACAGCCGAGATTGTGAAAAGCGACTCTCTTCTCCAAATGTTTCTCTCCAGTTTTTTCCCATTGACTTTTATCAAGACAGATTTTATATTGACTCTATGGAAACGGCATGTCCAAAGAAAGGATGACCTTCCGCGCAGACAGGATCTGTCAGAAGATCCGCGCACACCGTTAGATTAAGATATCCTCGAAAAGGTGCTCTGCACCGGAAAGGAAGAAGGTAAGAATTATGAAAACAGTATCTATTTCTCTGAATTCCATTGACAAGGTCAAATCTTTTGTAAATGACCTCACCAAATTTGATGATGACTTCGATCTCGTCTCCGGACGTTATGTCATTGACGCAAAATCGATCATGGGCATTTTCTCTCTGGATCTGTCCCGTCCGATCGACCTCAATATCCATGCGACAGAGAACCTGGATCAGATCCTCAAGGTCCTCGATCCCTACATCATCAAATAATTCTATTTCAAAAATTGCGCGTGTACCGGCAGGACCGGTACACGCGTTTTTTTATTCTTCTCAAAACTTCTGAATGCCGGCCCCGGGACTTCAGCCGCGAAGCAGGCAGGCAAAAAAGAGGCCTGCTTTACCGGGCAGAAAACCGCAGGCGGATCCCGGCGGTCATTCCTGAGGACGATAGGTGCTGACATTGATGATCTCGTCGGTCTCGATCGCCCGCTCGACCATCTCATCGATCTTCTCATCGAGATAATGCTCGTGTTTGCGTATCACATCTGCCTTGGGCTTGGTCACAGGGTGTTTTGCCACGAAGATGGTGCAGCAGTCCTCGTAGGGAAGAATGGAGGTCTCGTAGGTTCCGATCTTTTTGGACACCTGGACGATCTCCTCCTTGTCAAAACCGATCAGAGGCCGGAACACCGGCAGGGTGCAGACTTCATTAGTGACAGCCAGAGCGGAAAGGGTCTGGGATGCGACCTGTCCGATACTCTCTCCGGTGATGAGTCCCAGACACTCGTTTTCCTTTGCCAGGCGCTCGGCGATCCGCATCATATAGCGGCGCATGATGATGGTCAGTTCATCGTGCGGGCACTTCTCATAGATGTAGAGCTGGATCTCGGTAAAATTAATATTGTGCAGACGGATAGGGCCCGTGTAGACGGAAATCTCGCGCGCCAGATCAACGACCTTCTGCAGGGCGCGCTCGCTGGTATAGGGCGGTGCATTGAAATAGACCGCATCGATCCGGACGCCTCTCTTGGCCACCATGTAGCCCGCGACGGGTGAATCAATTCCGCCGGAGAGGAGCAGCATGCATTTGCCGCCGACACCGACGGGAAGACCGCCGGGACCGGGGATGACCTGCGAATAGAGGTAGATCTTTTCACGCACTTCAATGCTGAAAGTGATCTCGGGCTTGTGCACGTCGACGCTCAAATTGGGGCAGGCCTCGAGGACAGCGTGACCGACTTCGGCGTTGATCTCGAGGGAATCCCTGGGATATTCCTTGTTCATGCGTCTGGTGCGCACCTTGAAGGTGTGGGCCGTCTCAGCCGTGCCGCCGTCCGGGTATTCGGACTTCATGAATTCTGCGGCAGTCTCACAGAGCCTGTCGAGGGGCATGAGGTCATACTCGGCGACCGGGCAGATGCCCCAGATTCCGAATACATGGGAGAGAGCCTCCGTAACTTCCTCAAAATCGTAGTCACTTGCCGCCTCAACGAAAACACGTCCGTAGGTTCGGATCACGTTGAAGCGTCCCTCACAGGGACGGAGGGCGATCCGGATCTGACGGACCAGTGCCTCCTCGAAGATGTGGCGGTTTTTCCCCTTGATGCCGATTTCGGCGTATTTGATCAGAAAAGCGTCGTATTTATTCATATCAGAGTCCTCTTTTATTCTTGTGGTCATGGGCAGGTGTCCGCAGCGCAGACTTGTTTGTCGGAAACTGGGCGCGGCTCCGCGTCCCGCCTTCACAGGCATGTGCGATTTCATATCCGCCTGCAACTGCCGCAGCCTCGAGGGGCATCATTATTTTCTCACAAATCTCCTCAGGAAGGGGACGAGTTCCGCGATGGCATCTGCCGCGGCATCCATCTCCTCCATGGTATTCATGACGGAGAGACTGACACGGATGGAATTCTCCATCTCCTTTTGAGGAACGCCGATGGCCATGAGGGTCTCGGAGGGACGGGGATGATTGGAGGAGCAGGCACTGCCGGCGGACACGTAGATTCCCCGGTCCTCCAGTGCATGGAGCAGAACCTCCGCGCGGACGCCGCGGACACGGACGCTCAGAATATGGGGTGCCGCGGTCTCATCAGTCCTTCCGTTAAAAACAATATCCGGGACAGTGCTCAGGCGCTCGATCAGGCGGTTTTTCATGGCAAACAGCTTTTCGCGGTCCGCATCCAGGTCCTTGTAGAGCATCTGTGCCGCCAGTGCCATACCCGCGATGCCGGGAACATTTTCGGTGCCGGACCTAAGGCCCCCCTGCTGTCCGCCGCCGTGCATAAGGGGCACCAGGCGCACGCCGTCCGCAATATAGAGAAATCCGGTTCCCTTGGGGCCGTGGATCTTGTGGCCGCTGACAGACAGGAGGTCGATGTTCATCCTCTTCGGGTAGATCTGCGCTTTGCCAAAGCCCTGAACGGCATCGACATGGAAAAGAAGGCCGGGATTTGCAGCCTTGACGGCTCTTCCGATCTCCTCGACAGGCTCCACTGCGCCGATGATGTTGTTGGTGTGCATGACGGAAACCAGGATCGTGTCCGGGCGGACGGCTGCGGCCGCCTCTTCGGGTGATACCAGGCCGTCATTGTCAACCCCCAGCCTGGTGACTTCGAAGCCCTGAGACTCCAGATATTTCATGGCTTCCAGCACAGCAGGGTGCTCGATCTGTGTCGTGATCAGGTGCTTTCCCTTCCTCTGCATGGCCATGGCGGCGCCGATGATCGCCAGATTGTCCGACTCGGTCCCGCAGGAAGTGAAACAGATATTTTTTTCCTTTACCTTCAGGATTCCGGCCAGGGTCTTCCTGGCCTGGGAAATGCGCCGCTCGGCAGTGACGCCGCGGTGGTGCATGGCAGACGGATTGCCGTAATCCTCCAGAAAAAGTTCATTCATCAGCGCGGCAGCCTCCGGAAAGCACCGGGTCGTCGCGGAATTGTCGAGATAGATGTCTCTTTTTTCAACCATAAATCCGTTCTCGTTTCTATGACTTGCGGGAAGTGTCCCGTATTTCTTCTCTCAGATGCGGGATCAGTCCTCTGTGATCCGCCCTCCTGCAGAGCAGTCCTGTCTGTGCTCCTGCCATGCCCCCTGCAATCCCGGGGCTTACCGGAAGCAGTGCGCAGCAGGGCCAGTCCGGTTCGAAGCGGCAGTCAGTCCGATCAGCGATAGTCAGTCCGGTCAGCGATAATCAGTCCAGTTCAAAGCGGTAGATCAGAAAAGCGAGGAAAGCCAGCCCTGCGGTCTCCGTGCGCAGGATGCGCCGGCCCAGGGAGATGGTCTTTGCACCTGCCGCAAGCGCCTCCTCGATCTCGGATTCTTCAAAGCCGCCCTCGGGACCCACAAAGACAGCAGCGGTCTGACCGGGGCGGAGCGATTCCAGCAGTGAGCGGGTCCCGTTTCCCGCCTCACCCGCCATGGCCTCGTAGGGCACCAGGACCAGGTCCGCCGCGGAGGCGGCGTACCGGAGCGCCTCCCCGTAGGTCAGAATGTCGTACACCTGGGGGATCATGGCCCTCTTGCTCTGCTTTGCCGCCGCTTCGGCAATGGACTGCCAGCGGCTGACCCGCTTGCGGCGCTTGTCGCCCGTGAGCTTTACGATGCTGCGGCGCATTTCTACCGGGACGATCTCCGTGACCCCCATCTCCACCGTTTTCTGAACGATAAAATCCATTTTGTCGGCCTTGGGCAGTCCCTGAAAGAGGATCACCCTGGCCGCAAGCTCTGTCTCCGACTCTTTGACAGACAGCATGCGGCAGTTGACACTGTTTTCAGAAAAAGAAACAATCTCAAAGACATACTCGCTGCTGCTCTCATCAGTGCCGCGGACCGACAGCTTCTCGCCGGGATGCATCCGCAGAACGTTTTTTATATGATTATAGTCCTCTCCGCAAATGGTGAGCATGCCGTCCTGCATGGCGGAAAGATCCGCGAAAACCTGTGTCATGCCTTTACTCCTGTCATCCTGTCACATCTGCTGCGGCAGGGGGGCCTTGCGGCCGACCACGCAGCACCACTCACCCTGCTCGGTAACACTCACGATCTCGAGGCCCTCCCGCAGCATGGCATCTTTGACGCTCTGCGCACGCTCGATGAGAATACCGGAAGTGATGTAGACGCCGCCGGGCTTCAGGCACTTGACTGCCTGGGGGGTGAGGGGCACAAGAACGTCGGGCAGGATATTGGCCAGCACAACGTCATAGCGCTCCTGCCCCACCTTTTCCTGTACGGCGGGATCATCGATCAGATTGCCCAGCATGACCTCAAAAAGGGCAGGGTCGACATCGTTTGCCTTGCAGTTATCTTCGATGGCGGGGATGGCACAGGGGTCGAGGTCCGTACCGACCGCGCCGCGGATTCCGAGCTTGAGGGCCAGAAGGGCCAGAATGCCGCTGCCGGTCCCTACATCCAGGAGGAAAGTGTCTCGGTCGATGTATTTTTGAAGCTGGCGGATACAGAGCTGGGTCGTCTCGTGCATACCGGTCCCGAAGGCTGTGCCGGGATCGATGTGGAAAACGAGGCGGGCTCTCTTCTCCTGTCCGTTCTCCATGACCGGCTCAGGGGTCTCCCAGGAGGGGATCACGAGGATATCATCGATCCAGAACTGATGAAAATACTGTTTCCAGTTGTTGATCCAGTCGATATCCTCTGTCTCGTCGATGGTCACAGTGCCTTCGCCCAGGTCTGTGAAGGCGCGGATCTCCTCGATCTTGGCCAGGATCTTTTCCCGGACTTCCTCGGGCGTACACTGCTCGTCATCCACGATGAGGTGTCCGTCCTCTGTCTCTTCCAGGAAGAAATTCAGTACAGCCGTCCCGTCATCGGCAGGTCCCTCGGGAAGGATGTCCACAAACATCTGCTCCTTTTCGGAGGCCGTCAGCGGCACATTGTCCTCAATCTGGGCGCCGTAAAGCCCGATATCCTCCATAAAACTGATCAGTATATCCTCTGCGTCCGTCTTCGTGCGGACTCTGAATCTCATCCATTTCATCCTGCAGCTCATCCTCCTGTCTGTCAGGCAGCATATGCGTGTAAAAATATAAGTTGATAAAATAACACGAAAAGTTGTCAGGAGACAAATTCCCCTGACAACCTTACGGTCCTGTCTGTTCAACTGAAATAATTGCTCAAATAATTGTGTTTTGAAATACTTGTTTTTCAGTACGTATTTTTCAGCACTTATCTTTTAGTACTTATTTTTTGAAACAATTACTTTTCCCAGAAGCGTTTTTTCTTTTCCTTGTGCTCCTTCTTTTCAGAATCCGCGTCGCTTCCGCTGGCGCGCTCAACAGCTGTGAGGGAATCTCCTGTCAGCTCGTCAAACTTGCGCAGAGCATCCTTGGCTTCCTTGCTGAGCTTTGTCGGAACATCCACTACAAGGGTCACGTAGTGGTTGCCCCGGATATCCTTGCTGCGCAGAGAGGGAACACCCTTGCCGCGGAAACGGATCTGGGTGCCGGTCTGGGTACCCGCTTTGACATCATAGACAATCCTGCCGTCGACAGTGTCGATCATGATACTTCCGCCGAGGGCGGCAACTGCGTAGGAGATCCTCGCCATGGAGAAGATGTCTGTTCCCTCGCGTTCAAAGATCTCGTGAGGGGAGACGATCACTTCCACCAGCAGGTCGCCGCGGGGGCCGCCGTTGATGCCGGGCTCGCCCTTTTCACGGATACGGACACTCTGGCCGTTGTCAATACCGGCAGGGATCGTGACCGTAATGGTCTTCCTGCTGGTGATATAGCCTGTGCCGCCGCAGTCGGAGCATTTGTCCTTGATGATCTTGCCGCTGCCGCCGCAGTCCGGGCAGGTCTGGACATTCCGCACTGTTCCGAAGAAGGACTGCTGTGTAAAGACGACCTGGCCCTTGCCGCCGCACTTGGGACACATCTGGGGAGATGTCCCGGGCTTGGCTCCGGTTCCGTTACAGGTTGGACAGGGATCCTTGAGGTTCAGTGTCAGTTCCTTCTCCGTGCCGAAAACAGCCTCGAGGAAGGTGATCCGGACGCTGGTACGGATATTGGCGCCTTTCATGGGACCGTTGGATGTACCCCTGGTCCGTCCGCCGCCGAACATGCCGCCGAACAAGTCTCCGAAAATATCCGAGAAGTCAGCGCCGGTGAAGTCAAATCCGCCTGCGCCGAAGCCGCCGGTTCCGTCAAATGCAGCATGGCCGAACTGGTCATACTTGGCGCGCTTCTCGCTGTCGCTCAGAACCGCGTAGGCCTCGGAAGCCTCTTTGAACTTTGCCTCGGCCTCTTTGTCATCCGGGTGCATATCAGGGTGATACTTTTTGGCAAGCACACGATATGCCTTCTTAATCTCTTCTTCGGTGGCCGTCTTGCTGACGCCCAGTACCTCGTAGTAATCTCTTTTCTGTTCAGCCATAATCTATCCAATCCAATGTAGGGGGCACAGTTTCCTGTGCGTACACGGTTTCTCTCTAATCACAGATATAGCCCAGGCCGCCTCTGCAGCCTGGGCAGTGTTCATCTTTTCGGGGTTTGCCGCCCGCAGAGCCGGGAAATCATGCCTTTCCCGCACCCGCTCTCAAACAGAGGCGACAATTGACTTTTATACCACACCTTGATGACCGCGTCAAGGCGCGGACCGCCGTCACGGCGGGCTTTCCCGCGGAGAAGCCGCTCTTGCCGCTCCCCCGGAGATCTTTACCTGAATTCCTGTGGAATATTCTATTGATGAAACGGTTTATCAGACTTCTCTGTAATCGCCGTCGACTACGTCGTCATCAGCCGCGCCGCCCTGAGGATCCTGGTAGCCGCCTGCTGCGCCGCCCATGTCGGGGCCAGCTGCGCCCTGAGCGCCCTGGTACATCTGTGCGAACAGCTGCTGAGCGTCGTTCATCAGTTTTTCCTTGCCGCTCTTGAGGGCATCGATATCGGAATCGCTCAGATCGGTCTGATCCTTGGTGCGCTCCAGAACTGCCTTGAGGTCTGCGATGTCGGCTTCGACAGTGCCCTTGACAGCGCCGTCGATCTTGTCGCCTGCTTCCTTCATGGCCTTCTCGGTCTGGAAGACGATGGAATCAGCCTCGTTGCGGGCCTCGACAGCCTCTTTGCGCTTGCGGTCCTCTGCCTCATACTGAGCAGCTTCCTGGACAGCCTTCTCGATCTCTTCGTCGGACATGTTGGAGCCGGCGGTGATGGTGATGTGCTGCTCCTTGCCGGTGCCCAGATCCTTGGCGGAGACATTGACGATACCGTTGGCATCGATATCGAAAGTAACCTCGATCTGCGGTACGCCGCGCATTGCGGGCGGAATGCCGTCCAGACGGAACTGGCCGAGGGACTTGTTGTCGCGTGCGAACTTACGCTCGCCCTGAAGGACGTTGATATCAACTGCGGGCTGGTTGTCAGCTGCAGTGGAGAAGACCTGGCTCTTTCTGGTCGGGATAGTGGTGTTGCGCTCGATCAGAGGAGTTGCGATGCCGCCCATGGTCTCGATGGACAGGGTCAGAGGTGTGACATCCAGCAGAAGGATATCTGTGCCTGCATCCTTGTCGCCGGAGAGCTTGCCGCCCTGGATGGAAGCGCCGAGAGCTACGCACTCGTCGGGGTTCAGGGTCTTGGAAGGCTCCTGGCCGGTCAGCTGTCTGACCTTCTCCTGTACGCAGGGAACACGTGTGGATCCGCCGACAAGCAGGACTTTGCCGATATCGGAGTTGTTGAGGCCTGCATCGCGCATAGCGTTCTGTACAGGGATTGCGGTCCTCTCAACGAGGTCGCTGATCAGCTCTTCGAATTTGGCGCGGGAGAGGTCCATATCAAAGTGCTTGGGACCCTCTGCGGTTGCGGTGATGAAGGGCAGGTTGATGTTGGTGGTTGCGGAAGCGGAAAGCTCCTTCTTGGCCTTCTCAGCTGCCTCTTTCAGACGCTGCATGGCCATCTTGTCGCCGGAGAGGTCAACGCCCTCTTTGGCCTTGAACTCACGGACCATCCAGTCCATGATCTTCTGGTCGAAGTCATCGCCGCCGAGGTGTGTGTCGCCGTTGGTGGACAGAACTTCGATAACGCCGTCGCCGATATCGATGATGGAGACATCGAATGTGCCGCCGCCCAGGTCATAGACCATGATCTTCTGCTCTTTTTCGTTGTCCAGGCCATAAGCCAGAGCAGCTGCGGTGGGCTCGTTGATGATACGCTCGACTTCGAGGCCTGCAATCTTGCCGGCGTCCTTGGTCGCCTGACGCTGTGCGTCGTTGAAGTATGCGGGGACAGTGATGACAGCCTTGTCAACCTTCTCGCCCAGGTAGCTCTCAGCGTCCGCTTTCAGCTTCTGCAGGATGAATGCGGAGATCTGCTGGGGGCTGTACTTCTTGCCGTTGATGGTGCGGCCGTGGTCTGTGCCCATATCTCTCTTAATAGAAGAAATAGTATTGTCGGCATTTGTGACGGCCTGACGCTTTGCGGGCTCGCCGACCAGACGCTCATTATTCTTTGTGAAAGCGACGATGGAAGGTGTTGTTCTTGCGCCTTCAGCGTTCGCGATAACGGTGGGCTTGCCGCCCTCCATAACTGCTACGCAGCTGTTTGTGGTTCCCAGATCGATACCAATGATTTTGCTCATAATTTTCCTCCTTATTGTTACGAAATACTCGATAATAGGCGTTTGCTGACAAATAGCTTTTTCTGTAGTTTTTCGTTATTTCTGCTTTTTACTGTCTGAAGCTGTTTGTCTGTTCCTTCTTTTTCCTTTTATATAGTCAACACGGCGCTGCCGCGATTGATTTCCTACTGTACGACGCCGACCATGCTGTAGCGGATGACGGAGTCGTGATACTTGTAGCCCTTCTGGAACTCCTGGGCAACGGTGCCGGAGGGATATTCCTCGCTCTCCACCTGCATGACTGCATTGTGGAAGGCGGGATCGAATTCCTGTCCAACTGCCTCGATCGGTGTGACGCCCAGGTCCTCAAGCTGCTTTACCAGCTGGCGGTAGACCATTTCCATGCCGCTTGCCAGGGGAGATTCCTTCTCGTTCTCGGGAACTGCTGCAAGTCCGCGCTCGAAATTGTCCACGATGGGAAGCATCTTCTCGATGACGCTGCGCTCACCCATGGAGAACATTGCCTGTTTCTCCTTTTCTGTGCGCTTGCGGTAGTTTTCGAACTCGGCCATCTGACGCTTCACGCGGTCTTCCAGGCCTGCAACCTTCTCCTGCAGAGCTGCCTTTTCCTTGTCTGCCTTTTTCCGCTTGCTGAAAAAGCCTTTCTTTCCGCCGTCTGTATTATCTTCATCCGAACCCTCTTCGGGATCGTCCTCTTGTGTCTCTTCAGTGCCGGCCTCATCGGCCTCTGTATCGGATTCTGCTGTTTCCGTCTCAGGATCCTGTGCCTGAACGGCATCCCCTTCTCCTGAAGCCTCTTCTGTCACAGGGATCTCTTCATCCTGCAGAATCTCTTCCACTTTTTTCTCTTCCATGAAATATCGGCTTCCTTTCTGTCGTTTTTTCTTCTGTTAGCACTCACTCGTTTTGAGTGCTAACATCTTTCATTTGAGAGAATAGCACCCTAAAGGGCGGATGTCAACAAAGATTTATAAAGAATCTGTGAAAAGACATAAAGAAAAGAAATATGGAAAAGCACAGGGGAGTGAAAAAACCGCCCCTGTGCTTTTTTGTTGTTTCAGACTGTCTCTGTCTATTCTTTATCGAGCAAGACCGTGACTTCAGTCGCAGGATACACTCGTAAAAAAGGAAACCCGCTTCATCGCGCAAGGTCCGCAGGCCGGTCTTGAAAATCTTTTGTTACATTTCCTTGATCTCGATCCTCTTGATCTGCGGGATGCGGATCTCCGGAATTGTAAAGGGTTGGCCGGGGCTTGACACATCCGCATTCTGACCGGGATCTGCACCGGCATCTGCTCTGCCGGCCGGTTTATACAGGTCGCCCAGCTGTCCCATAATGTCCTGCATGACGCCGACGACCTTGTCGTAGTCCATGCGCTTGGGACCGATGATGCCGATCGTTCCTTTCATGCCTTCCCCCAGCTCATAGGTCGCTGTGACCACACTGCAGTCGCGCATGCGCGCCACAGGCATTTCCTCGCCGATATAGACCTGGATCCCGTTCTGGCCCTCGCTTGCAAGGGTCTCCTGCACGATACTGCCCAGGGCCTGTTTTTCCTCGAAGTCGCTGATGATCTCACTGGCGCGCTGATGGTCGGCAAGCTCGGGATACTTGAAAATGTTATTGGCGCCGCTGGTATAGATCTTGAGTTCCTCTTCGCTGCGGACGATCTCCGCCGCGGCATCGATGACATCATTGATGATCGCAGTATGAATGCCGGCGTTGCGCTTGATCCCCTCGATCAGGCCCAGAGTGATCTCCTCCACAGCCAGTCCGCAGAGGTTGGTGTTGAGCAGCATATTGAGCTTGAGCATGTTTTCGGCCGAGAGCTCTTCCTCAACAGGGATGACCTTGTTGCGGATCAGATTTCCTTCTATAACAATGACTGCGAGCACATTGTTTGGATCCACCTGGGAGAGCTGGATAAACTTGATCTTGCTGCTCCTGGTTGTCGGGGAGGAAATCATGGATGCATAGTTGGTGCTGGCCGCTAACGTCTTGGCGACCTTCTGCAGCAGGTTTTCGAGCTTGCCCTGTCTTTCCAGCAGAATATCCTGCATATCCAGAAGATGTTTCCGCTCATCCTGCAGCTCTTTGCGCTCGCTGCTGAGCATATCGTCGACATAGAGACGATAACCCGCATCCGTGGGAATACGTCCCGCGGAAGTGTGCGGCTGGGTGATCAGTCCCATTTCCTCCAGATCCGCCATCTCATTGCGGATCGTCGCACTGGACAGCTTCAGGTCCGTGAGCTTGGAAATGGTCCTGCTTCCGACCGGCTCGCCCGTCTCCAGGTAATTGCGGACGATCGCCTTCAATATTCTCATTTTCCGATCCGGTAATTCCATATCACGCCTCCTGAGGAGCTATTCGGCAGGCAGTGGAAGTCTGCCGCTCTGTGCATTTTCTCACAAATACTTTTCTCTTTAATAATAGAACGATCACGGTGATTAGCACTCCATTGGTTCAAGTGCTAATAAAACCTATTGAGAGAATAGCACCCTCTTCCGCGGATGTCAATAAAGCCTCAGGCGGCATATTTATCCATATTTATCTATATTCCTTCGTGTCTTTCCGTGAATTTCCAAGATTCTGTCTGATCATCCCGCCATGTGCGGCAGTTTTGCAGGTCTTAGTATTTCCGCAGCACATTTTCCGCAGCACCGTTTTCGCAACACCTTTTCGCGGCACCGTTTCCGCAGCTGTTTTCACAGCTCTATGTATTGTGACACTTCTGTGACAGTCCGTGCGATATACTCACATCATCAAATCAAAAACAACCCGCTTAAATGCGGACACATAGAACAGATAAGGAGAAAAAAGAAATGACTAACGATATCAGAAAAATAAATGAAGAAGAACTGAATCAGGTAGCAGGCGGTGTCGACGGATACTGCGGTCTGAATCCCAACGGACCCTGGACAACAGTAACCGGTCTCAAGAGCGGCTGGCTGGCACTCAGGAGTGATTACAAGTATGATTCCAGTAATGAGATCGGTCAGCTTTACAACGGCGACCGTGTCCAGATCATCGGCAATTCCGCAGATGCGGATCACGATTTTGACGGTCCCGGCCTTACATGGTATACATGGGTCTACTCCGAGAGGCTCAATAAGAGCGGATGGGTAAACAGCCGTTTCCTCGCCAACTGACCGATTTACAGCTTTCATCCCCTATATGATGAAGGACACGCCCGCAGATCCTGCGAGATGATCAGGTTTGTACGATGATCAGAAACGCGATGATAAAGAAAGCGGGAAGACCGGGCGGCAACTGAATACAGAAACAAGACTCCCTTCCGGACAGGCCGGAGAAATCAACATTCTCCAGTCTGCCGGGAAGGGAGTCTTTTTTTGTCTGCAGGCGCAAAAGCCGCCGTCAGGAAGCTGCAGGGCCGGCGGAGGCAGAGACCAGTTTTCCCTTTCGATAGATGATCAGGAAAATAACGAAGACATACGCGACGCTGATGGCAATATTCAGGGCCATCTGTGTCCTGAAGACAACCATCAGGATCAGGAAACTGAGCCCGATCACGCCGATGAACTCGTGGTACTTCATGTCGCAGGCACATTGCTTTTTGGCATAGATGTCCGCAAGGAAGAGAAATACGAAGTAGAGGATAAAGGAACCTGTGATAAACAGTGTCTTGGGCAGGATGGCCACCTCTTCCTGCCGCATAAATTCCAGTGCGACAGAGATATTGTTGAGGGCAAAGATCAAAAAGACATGGATCATCATATATCCCGTTCCGTTAGTCGTGATCTCCCTGTCCACGATCCGGTTGTAAAAGACCTCGTAGCTCAGGAAGAGTCCCACGACGATCAGGAAGGCCATCCCGGAAAAATACAGGGTATTTAAGGAAATCTTATCCTCAAAATAACCGGTGATGGAAATAATCATCTCGCCGAAAGTGAAGACGACATAGAGCATGGCCCTCTCGCTCAGATGGCTGAAATCCACAGGAATCAGCGAATTCACATCGCGGGAAAACAGGGTTGCGGCCAGACCGAACAGAATCGGCACATAGGCAATGGAAATCCCGAAATAACGATATACCAGCATGTGGACCAGGATCAGAGCGGCCTCTCCGAAAATGATCACGGCTTTGCGGGTCAGCTGGTCCAGCGCCCAGGGTTCACCCCTGTGATTGCGCATCTCAATCAGGTTCTGGGCGCCGATATTGACAAGGATCAGGAACCAGGCAATGCAGAACTGGTTGACGGAAGACCGCCAGCCGCTGCTGATTCCGTCCGCCATGTGATAGAGCAGATACATGTTGATGAACAGAAAAACATGATCCCGTTTTCCGTTTCTGCCGTATAGATTGATATAGAAAGTGCTGTAACTCCAGATCTGAATGATGGCAAGGGAGCACAGTACATAGGTCAGAAAGGTTCCGGCAGAGACGAATCCATTCTCAATATAATGTAAAAGCGAATTATTTCTGCCGATGAGGTATACAAAGATCAGGTCATAGATCAGTTCCAGATACTCGACCTTCTTTTCCTGTTGATCAATCATGTGTCTTCTCCAAAGTTGGGGCTGCAGCCTGTTCATTTGATGGATCTGCGGTTAGCTGATGAATTTGCAGTTATCTGATGAATCTGCGGTTGAAGCCTCTTTATTCGATGGCAGGGATCGCATTGAACCGCTCTCCCGCCCTGACCTCGCAACAGGACCTATTATAGCACAAAAGAATTATTCGAGTGTCCCCATCTTCCTGACCAGGTCTGCAAGTTCCAGGAAACGGTCCGCTTTCATGACCGCCAGCCCCTGGGCTTCATCTCCCAGCACCACCAACTGGTCGCCGGCAGATATGTCGAACAGCTTCCTCGCCCTGGCCGGGATCACAATCTGCCCCTTGTCACCCACCGTCACCATTCCAAACAGATGCTTGCCTTTGGGAGGCAGACCCAGACCAAGATTCTGCTCCGGCTCGTAATTCGCAAGGTCATCCAGAGAAACACCGAACAACTCTGCCAGAATCCTGCATTTGTCCAGATCCGGAACTGTCTCTCCCGATTCCCACTTAGCCACGGCCTGCCTGGTCACGCCGACCTTCTCCGCGACATCCTCCTGCGTCATCCGCCGCATCTTCCGCATCTGAATGAGATTATTTTTGAACACTTCTCTTCTCCTTTTTCTCCCCGCAGGGGTAATTTTTTTCCCACAGGAGTGAGCTTTCACTTTTGCCGCCGTCAGGCCGCTTCACTTTTGCGAAACAGCAGTGACCCTTTTCCCGTCACATCCTTTGGTCGTTTGCATCTCTGCCACACATGGGTGATCTTTTTATCTTGCACCTGCCCGGCCGCTTTCGTCCCGCCCATGCTGTTGGCCGGAACGGTATCCCAGCACCGCCCATCTGTAGCCCGGGATCCGGGATATGATCTCGTTTAACAGATATGCCCCCGCAAAGCCGGAAAACAGACTGAGCAGATAAACCGCCGGCGCGGGAAGAAGTCCCGGCCTGCCAACATACAGGCCCACAGAAGAGATGCCCAGATAGTGAAACACATACAGCCCGAAGCTTCGCTTGCTCATCCATCGAGTAAAGCGGTTGCTGAAGTCGCAGAACCTTGCCATCGCTCCCAGAAAGGCAAGAGAAGCAAAATATCCATATCCCAAAAACAGTACCGATCTGTTGGCCGGAACATCCGCATAATTTTCCCCGAAATACCGCAGGCAGAACATCGTGCCGAGTACTGCCGCAAGGGCTGCCGGCAAAAGGAAAGACCTTTTGAGAACATCAATGACTTCTTCATGAGACAGGACAAAGTAGCCCAGCAGAAAGACGAAGAAATACAGTCCGAACCTGTACACAACAATGACAGGCGTATTGAGGATCTGGCCGGACCCATAGACCGGTACTGCCATGGCAATAAGAACCGGCAGCACAGGCAGTCCCGGCTTCCCGCAGAGCTTTTTCCCATAGAGCTTCCACAGCCGGTCCCCCTCGATCCTGCGCACCGGGACAAGCAGCAGCGAAAACAGCCACAGGAGCTGAATGTACCACAGAACCCCGATCCCGCTCAGCACACAGATCAGTGCCTTGGCAAAGAAAGGTATGCCGGGTGCTCTCTCAAAGAGCCCTCCCAGGGAAACATTGACATATCCCTGTATAAACTGAAAAGCCAGGAGTCCGATCGTAGAAGGCACCAGATATTTTCCCGTCCTTCTCCTGACGAATTCCCCGGAAGTGTGTCCGGCCAGATCAAGCCTTGCGCTGATCCCGGAAACCATAAACAGCAGCATCATGAACCAGGGATATACAATGTACTGGTATACATCCCAATACTGCACGTCCAGATCCGTGATCTTTCCGGCGACACCCGGAATCCCTTCCGCATTGTACATATAGAATACGTGATACACGGCCACGATCACCGCCACGGCCCATTTGATATTATCCAGATAGTATTTTCTCATATATATCTCACCTTTGCAATTATTGTTAACACAATCATAAAGCCGGGACAGGCGGGTGTCCACCAACCAAACCTGACATTTACTCCGGGATTATGTCAGATTTAGTTGCGGGAAGATTTTGTTTCTGAGAAGATTTTGTTTCAGGCAGCGGTCAAGGGCTCCCCATAAATCTTGTAACCATGCGCAGCGTGGAATCATGCCTGAAGCGTAAGCGTCAAATAGTTGGTGTTGTATCTAAGCAAAGTGGCTCTTCGTAGAATGAAATAATAATCTTTCTATAGGAGGTCCACTATG
>OCVV011282861.1_pt1 | contig 52117 bp, 44 predicted proteins | sample 1539721 | NCBI WGS metagenome assembly OCVV01 (sample SAMN02144230, study PRJEB22623) | gut metagenome | biome: sheep rumen | host: Ovis aries | place: New Zealand
TAAGAATGGCTACTTTTAGTATGCGATTATTAAGCCAAATAAAATAATTATGAAATTTTACTTGATTTATTTATAGTTGGCTCATAAAAACATTATAAACAATTTATATGCATAGTTAAAAAGAAAATTTGTTTAAAATAGTAAATATTTTAAAAGAAGAATAGACATAAAAATGTTGGTTTTTTATTAAAAAATAGCATATAATCATATTTGACGAGTATAGGTGGATGGTTGTAGGAATGAAAAAAGTATATACTGTATCAATATTAGGAACAGGCTCTAGAGGAGCAGAATCTTATGGTAGAATTATGATGGCTCATAGTGATATGTATAAGATTGTTTCTATATGTGATATCTCTGAAGTAAAAGTAGATAAATATCAAAAATTATTCAATCTTGATAAGAATAATTGTTTTACTGATGAAAATGAATTCTTTAAAGAAAGAAGAAGTGATTGTCTTGTTCTTGCGACTATGGATGAGGATCACGTTAGACAGTGCATAAAAGCGTTTGAGCTAGGATATGATGTTTTACTAGAAAAGCCTATTTCTCCTAAACTTGATGAATTATATGCTTTGCTTGAAGCACAAAAGAAACATAATAATAAGGCATTAGTATGCCATGTATTAAGATATGCACCACTATTTACCAAGATTAAAGAACTATTAGATAATAAAGTATGTGGCGATCTAGTAATGATTGATTCTATAGAACAGGTTTGTTTCTGGCATCAAGCACATTCATTTGTTAGAGGTAATTGGCGAAATAGCGATGAAACTTCACCTATGATATTACAGAAGTGCTGTCACGATTTAGATCTACTCCAATATTATGCTAATAGTAAATGCGATACCATTTCATCAATCGGATCACTTAGATATTTTAAAAAAGAGAATCAACCAGCTGGCGCAGCTGATAGATGCACTAAATGTAAATTTGTTGATACCTGTACATTTAGCGCTAAGAGATTCTATATCGGTGAATGGAAGAAGATAGGGTCAGTAGAAAATGGTTGGCCATACAATGTTATTACAACTAAGCTTCCATTAACTGAAGAAAACCTATATGAAGCTATTGATAAAGGACCTTATGGAAGATGTGTCTTCGCTTGTGATAACAATGTAGTTGATAATCAAATCGTTATGATGAGATTTGAAAATGGTGTAAATGCCAATTTAAGAATGACCGCATTTACTCCAGGTGGTGGTAGAATAATGAAGTTCTACTGTACTAATGGATTAATTGAACTGCTTGATGCAGAAGAAAAGATTGTTGTAACTAAATTCTATGAAGAACCAGAAACAATAGATATAAATCTTCTTCTTAATGAAGGTGGCCATAATCATGGTGGTGGAGATGCAGGTATTATCGATTCATTCTACAAATTACTTAATGGTGAAAGAATGGTTGGTACATCACTTGAAAGCTCAATTGAATCTCACTTGATGGCCTTAAAAGCTGAAGAATCAAGACTAGAAAACGGAAAATTATTGAAAGTGCATGAATAGTGCACTTTTCTTTCATAAAAAAAAGAACAAAAACACAACAAAATAGTTCAAATTAGTATTGAAAATAATATTGTTATTTATTAATATAGAGGTAATATTAGATTTTTTTGAATGAGGCCAAAATGAAAAAGTTATTTATAATCTTATCGATGATAATTTGCTGCTCTTTTGCTTTTGTGTTATGTTCTTGTAATAAGAAGACTGAAGAAAATAACACAACTACAAATATCGACAATCCATCTACAAAAATTACTGAATTTAGTGAAAAAGAAAAAGGTGATGTTGTCGAATTAAACAATCAAACAATTGATGTTTATAAAAAGAATTTAGAGAAACTAGGATATACATCAGTATCTTACGAAGAGACTGATGATCTTTGCGCTTTAAACGAAGGAATGGGATGGGTAATCCTTGAAGAGCCATTACTTGGTGGACTTCCATCTGTTGGATATCGTGGAACATTCCCTGAAGTAAAAGCAATATCACTTTCTACAGCGTGGAGCTGTTTCGAAATAGAACCAGGAGTATATGACTGGCATGTTATGGATGAGACTATCGCATACTGGGCACAGTTTAATAAAGAATTCAATATGCGACTCTGTACAGATAACTTATTCTTAAACCAAGGTGTTAAATGGGGAGCGCCTAAATGGCTAACTGAAGAACCATTTAATGTTCCATATAAGACACTATCGGATGATCAAATATATTTTGATTTATCAAATGAAACATATCTTGAAAGACTTTCTATGTTCTTAGAAGCATTCGCAGCTCACTATCAAGATCCTGAATATCCATATAGAGACTTAATCAAAGTGGTTGAAATTAGAGGATATGGAATGGTTGGTGAGTGGCATTCTGGATGGAATGAATATGTTGATCTTGAACAAAGAGAAAGTGTTCTTAGAAATATTCTTAAGATGTGGAAAGACGCTTGGGATGACGATAAACTATTAGTTGTTTCATGTACATATGAATTTACACAATACATGGGATTAGGCTTAACTAAACCAAAAGATATGCAGGAATTCTGTGAATTCATGGGATATGATTACGCATTAGGAAATGGTATTACATTTAGAAGAGATGGCATCGCTTTTGCGTTACAAGAATATGATCAAGATTTCGCAGTTTACTATTACTATTTAAATACTGGTTTACCACTTCTTGGAGAGATTGGTGATGGATATTGGCTACATAGCGATTCATCTCCATATCCAGTATTTGAAGCAATAAATGAAGCATTATATAAATGGAGAATTAACTATAACACAGTAATTGGTTGGGTTGCGCAAGACTTTGAAGAAGTAGTCGCTAATGAAGAACCAATTATCGATTATTATAACCACACTATAGGATATAGATTTATTCCTCATTCTGTTGAATATTCAAATTCAGTTAAAGCAGGAGATAAATTATATCTTAATACATATATTGAAAACGATGGTGTTGGTAGATGTTGGGAAGATCATGATTTCTCAATCTATTTAGAAGACGCTAGTGGAAATACTAAATACATAGGAACTGATGCATCATTTAATCCTGTTTCAATGAATGGTGGTGAAGCGCATTACTTCAATTTAAAATTTGATTTACCTGAAACACTATCAAATGGTGAATACACTATTAAGTTCGCAGTTAGTGATAGCGATGGTAATCCTAAAATCGCAATGCCTATCGCTGGAAATGATGGAACAAATAAATATTATCTTGGTAAAGTTACTGTTGGAGATAAAGCCGCTGTAGATTTAAATAAAGTTGATACACTAACTAAAGGTGAAACAAGTATCATCGCTAAAGGAAATGGCGCAATTACCGCTAGAACTACTACAGTAGATGGCTCAGCTGCGCTAGTTGGAAGTGGATCTGATATATTTGGCGAAGGTCAAAGACTCGAAAATGGTAAAGCATATTATGTTTCTTTCTTCTATAAAACAAATAAGAACCAAAACAACATAACTATTCTTGATGATTCAAGATATGTTGTAGGAGCTTATACTAAGGATGAAAGAAGCTGGGGCGATAAATACGAATGGTTAGATGTATCAAACAAGGTATCTCATAGAACTGTATTATTAAATGTTCCAGATGATAATAAACCTTATTATCTTACATTTGCGTGCTTAAATGAAGCAGATGAAATCGCAATTGATAATGTTCAAGTTGAAGAAGCAGTAAAAGTTGATTCATCATTTAGAATTAATCCAACTTATACTGATAAGAATGAAGATGGAAGCTATACTATGTTAAACACATATGTAAAGACATGGGGTGATGGCTTACAATTAAAAGAAGCTTTATACCCTCATACATCATATATGATTACATTCGACGCTCAAACAACAGTTGAGATTGGTAATGGCGCGTTCTTCTATGTTGGATTTACTGATAATAACGTTGATTATGAAGAAAAATATGACGCTATTAAAGCGTTTGATAAATTAAGAATAGGTTCATTCTATACTCCAAAAGAATATGGATATCAAAAATATTCCTATATGTTTAATACTGATAATTTCAATACTACTGATTATTATCTAGCATTTGGTATATATGGAATTGGTGGTGTTCAAATTAAGAATATTACATTAACTATGCTTGATACTGATTTAAGTTATACAACTGATGACATAGTGGTTAAACATAACGAAAAAACAGATAAACATATTAAGCTAGAAGTTGGAGATACAATTTATGAAAACTTTGAATCAGGATTCTTCAATGGCGGAATAATGTATCCAGGCATTAGATCTACCGGTATCATGACATCTGATCCTGAAAAGGTAATAAGCGGTAAATATAGTGCTTATATAGATAACTCAAAAGATAATGCGCCTGATATTCTAACTTATAACTATAATATCTTCTTACAATCTAATATAAAAGACTTTAGATTAGAATGTGGTGAAAGTTATAGGGTAGAATTCAAGGTAAGAGTTGTAAAAGACTTTATTAAAACATATGATGATGTTGATCCATGGGGAGCTTATTTCTACTTTATCGCAAGAGAAAATGGGACTTTCGCTCACGATAGAGGATATGTTGCGATGTCTCATGCGCCAAATAGAGTTAATGAAGCTGTGATGTTGACAGATTATGAAGTTGGTAAAGTATATTGTATTGAAACAGAATTCACTACAGTAAGCGCAAATTCATATGTTACTTTACAGTGGGGCGTAGGTAAAGATGGCGCAGTTGTAGTAGATGATATCGTCATCACAAGAATTGATAATAGTGAAGTTAATGTTCATTATGGATATTGCAAACCAACATTCCCTGCTGATAAATTAGATGTTATTCTATACGATTATGTATTCGATAAGAAAGAAGAATAGGAGAACAACAATGAAAATAAACATTAAGAAAATATGCATGTTTTTACTGTTAATAACTACTTTGTTGTTAACGGTTGCGTGCACTAAGAAGACTTATATCTCAACATATACTGATGAACAAGGAAATGTTCAATCAGTAGTTGTTGAAGATGATAATATATTTGGCGGTGGTGGGAAGAAAAAGACTACAGTTAGAATCTATACTTTTAATAACCCAGCCGCAAATGAAAGATATTTAAATGCGATTAAGAATGATTTTAATGTTAAATATCCAAATATTAAAATAGAACTTCAAACATCAACAGGAAGTTTCTATACTAACTTATTAAGTGATTTCTCAGCTGGTACTCAGGCAGATCTATTCTATATGGAACCAGGTGAAATATATCCATTCTTACAAGAAGGATATTTAGAACCTCTTGATTCATATTTTGATAATAGCTCTTTAATATCTCAAGATGATGTATGGGATATTAATAAGCTTGCGTATAGATATGATGAATCAACTGATACATTCGGAACTGATAGTGGAAGTACATACGCACTACTCAAAGACTGGACTACTGATGCGATGCTTTATTATAATAGAAGCTTATTCACAGATGAACAGCTTCAAGTAATAGAAAAAGATGAAGATAATGATGGAATATTTGATCCAATGAGCTATGAAGAATTTGAAACACTATGTCAAGAGCTTTTGGTTAAAGAAGGTAACACAATCAAACAATATTCATTCTTACCTGGTCTCGCTGAAGCTAAAGTATTATCACAGTTCTTAACTAATGCAGGATTATCTTGGTTTGATAAGAATACTTATAAATCAACTCTTTCAACTCCAGAAGTTAAAGACGTTATCGAATATTACTATAGAATATTAAGTTTAAATAATGTTAATAACGTTGGTTCAACTCATATGCCTCTATTCGAACAAGGAAAAGTCGCAATGATTATGGGTGGATTATATAACATAAATGAAAATAACTTAGATAAATTTGGAGATAATTTAGGTGTTGCATATCCTCCAGTAAAAGATAAAACAAAAGATGTTAAACCATTTACTACAGGCTGTGTTGCGCTCGCAATGAGTTCATCATCAAGAGTAAAAGATGCTGCATGGAAATTCATTGAATGGTATATGGATTATTTCGGAAAAGCTGACGCTCAAGCATGTTCTAACTTCACTGCTAAAAAAGAATACGCAAAGTATATTATTGACCCTGAATTCAATGACAACGCAACAAGACTTAGAATTGGTAAGATATTCTATGCTTCACTCGATAAAGCAATCATTATAGAAAGAAATAAATATTGTTCACAAGCGTCTTTTGAATCCGCAGAACTTGCCTACGCTGGTGAATACTTAAATGGAGACTTTACATTAAATCAGTTCGTTGAGGCTGTAGAAGGCAGAATCAATGCTGTAGTAGAAATTAATAGAGAATAAAATGAAATTTATGGTATCAAAGAAAACAAGAAAAACATTAACCGGAATAGCTTATATCAGCCCATGGATAATTGGGTTTTCTTGCTTTGGAATAATACCACTTGCTTATTCGTTCTATTGTAGTTTTTGTCAGTATAAATTAGGTGGACAACCTAAGTTCTTATTAAATACCGATAAGGGATTATTCTATAACTATATAACCTTATTCTCTGGGACATATGGAGATTTCTATGTTTCATTTAAGAACACTTTTGTCTTCACCTTCTTAACTACTACATTAACGATGTTAATTGGATTAACATTTTCACTAATTATAAATTCTGTTCCAAAACTCAAAAGATTCTTCCAAACAGTATATTATTTGCCTGGTGTATTACCATTAATCGCTGCGACAATGTTATGGGAAGCGATGTTCGCTCAACAGGGAATATTAAATGGTATATTTGGTTGGTTTGGAGCAGAACCAATAATATTTATGAATCATAAGAATGCGATGGCAAGTTTGATTCTAATGAGCGTCTGGGGTGGAATCGGTGGAAAGATCACGATGTTATGTCCTACAATCGCTAGCGTTTCAACTGAAATGTTAGAATCAATGGAACTTGATGGCGCAAACACTTTTGATAAGATTATCCACGCAATAATTCCTATGATTAGCCCAACTATATTCTATCTATTAATAATGGATATTATTGGAGGACTCCAAGTTTACGCACCAATGATGATGCTTGGAGGAGGAACAGCAACAGTATCTGCTACATTACAGATTTATAATTTAACATTTACAGATAGAGCTGTAGGCTTTGCGTGCGCATACGCTTGGGTTTTATTTGTACTAATATTAATTATCACCATCTTATTCTTTAGATTTGGTGGAAAGAAAGTTTATTATGCGGATGGTGATTAATATGACAAGCTTTAAAAGATCTAAGAAAAGACAAAGATTAGTTAAAAACATATCCACATATACTGTTTTAGCTATCGTAGGACTTATAATGGTTGTGCCAACATTTATTATGATCACATCATCATTTAAGTCATATGATGAATATTATTCAGATGTATTTAAACTGTTACCTGGTAAATGGATTTTTGATAACTACGTAAGAATATTTACTACAAATGATTACATTTTTAGATGGGTATTCAATACATTAATTCTATTAGTTTCGAATACTGTAATAGTTACATTCTCAACAATTCTAATCGCTTATGGTTTCTCAAAATATAAAAGTAAAATAAGCGAAGTACTATTTATGGTATTATTATCAACTATGATGATTCCTTGGGCAGTTACGATGATTCCATCATATGTAATATGGGCGAAACTTGGACTTGTAAATACATATTGGCCACTAATATTACCATCAATTGGTGGTAGCGCATATTATACGTTTATGTTAAGACAAAATATGAGGGGCATTCCAAATGAGATGCTTGAATCAGCTGAAATTGATGGCGCTACTTCATGGCAGAGATTATGGAAGATAGTTGTGCCAAATTGTACACCTGCGATTATTACTATGGTATTATTCACATCTATGGGTATCTGGGGTGATTATCTAGGTCCAAGTATCTATTTAAGAAAAGAAGAATTATATAACATTTCTGTTGGATTAAATTCATTAAGAGTTACTTCATCTAGCGCATCAACTGGTGGAAGAACTGACGCACCAATGTTACTCGCATCTAGTGTGCTTATGGCTATACCATCTATAGTTATGTATTTCATAGGAACAAGAGCGTTTACAAAAGGAATATCACTACAAGGAAGCGATAAATAATATGAAAAGAAAGATAATATTTGATACAGATTTAGGTGGAGATATCGATGATGGTGGAGCTTTATCTATCATTCATCAAGCGGTGAATAATGGATACGCAGAACTACTTGCGTGCACATCAAGTACATCTAATCCTTATTCAGTATCAGCGATAGACGCAATAAATGAATACTATAAACATAAAGTAGAAGTTGGCACAACTAAACTGATACCAGAAGGCGAAACAATTAATAGAGATGAATATCTTAAAAATTGTGATACCTGGTATGGAAAATATATTAATGATAATTATCATCATACTTATACAAAGGATAACGCAAGAGACGCTATTAAAGTATTAAGAGAAGTTTTAAGTAAAAACATAACTACAGATGATAATGAAAAAGTAACAATAATAGTTGTTGGCACAATCATTAATATTGAAGGATTACTAAAATCAGAACCTGATGAATATTCTTCATTAAATGGAATTGAGTTAGTAAAAAATAGCGTTAAAGAATTCTCTTTAATGGGATGTTTTTTCCCATCAGAAGAATTAAAAGATGTGTGGTTTGGTGATTTTCATATGGAAGCTGAAAATAATATTGTTCAAGATATTAGTTCAGCGAAATATACTTTTAAAAATTCATCTGTACCAATCGTTGTTTCTCATTTCACACCTGGAATGATGACGATAACTGGAGAATTAATTTCAAAAGAAAGCGATGATAACCCAGTTAGCGCATCCTATAATAAATTCTTTAATGGTTTAAGACAGAGCTGGGATCCAATTAGCGCATATTATGCTATATATGGACTTAATAATGTATTAACTATAAGTGAACCTTTAACTATATCAATAGATGATAAAGGAATATCTACTTATAAGAACAATAAATCTGGAACACATTATCTTCTTTATGCGAAATCGTATGAAGAATTAAAAAATGAATTAAATATAAAAATGGTTAAATAACATTTAAATATAAGGAGTTAACTATTAATTATGAAAAAACAAAAAATCATTTTTTCATCAATGCTCGTCTTATTTTTGATTGGTTTATTAACATCATTAATGACCTCAAAAGTAAAGACTGCAAAAGCAGCCGCTCAAACTCTATTTGAACAAGATTTTGAAGCTTGTGAATTAGTTAGCGGTTCTGATAATGTTTATCATGCATCAAACGGATTCGCTGGTGCATCTGATGGATTATCAATTGTTGAACAAGGTATTGATGGTAAGTCATTAAAAGTTGCTCATGCATTCTGGCCTAAAGCTGATGGTGGTTGGCAAAAAGAAGTGCTCTATAAAGACAATTTATTAATGGAATCAGCTGACGCTTATTATGCATTATATTTTGAGGTAGAAGCATTTGGCAACATAGATTATATTTACTTTAAAGGCGCTAAAGGAATTGAAGGTGCACAAGTTGAATATAATGTTGGAGCAGGTACTATGCTTGCTCAAGGAGATGCTGGATTAAAGGCTGATTATGTTAAAGAAGGAAACGTTTATAAAGTTCAAATGTCATGGCAAGGCAATGGCGGAAACAGTAAAGTATTCTTCTTTACTAATGTTCATTCAACAGATCCAGAAGGTGATGCTGGTTATTATCTAATCGATAATTTCAAATTCTTATCATCTGACGCTCCAATCGTTATGAACAATTTAAGTGTTCCAACTGAAGGATATACTAAATTATGGGGAACAGACTTTAATGATGTTGATCCTTCGACAGTTGGAAGCGATGCAATGTATGCTGTAAATGGATTTGCTGGATTAGGTGATAGTGGACTTTCTATTGATCCAACTGGATTCAATGGCACTCAAGCATTAAAAGGTGTTTACACTTTCTATGATAATGGATGGCAACAATCAACTATCTATGAAACTGCATATTTATGGAATAACTTCTGGACAAATGCATATAGACTTTCATTTAGTTTTAAACCATTTGGTAAAGTAGATTGTGGTGATATTTACTTAAAAGGTAGAGCAGAAGAAAACTATCCTATCACTGCGATAATTAGATATGAAGTATCTACTGGTAGAATGTTCTTTAGCCAAAGAGATACCAGTGTAGTTCTAGGCTTAGATTATTCACATGTTGATGGTGTATTTACTGCGAACATTTATCTAAGAGGAACTGATGGAGGCTTACTTGTTGAATACTTGGCTCATACTGGGGATCCTGCAAACGCAAATAGCGCATTAGATTCTGGATTATTAATAGATGATTTCTCATTATCTAAATGTGATAATTATGAATTAGATAAGAAAGCAGAAAAGATTATATACAAACAAGACTTTACAACTATCGAAACAACAGTTGTTGGAAGTGATGCAATGTACGGTGCTACTGGATTTGCAGGTCCACAAGGTTTAACAATCGATGAAAATGGTATCGATGGTAAAACATTAAAAGTTGTTCATACTTTCTGGCCAGTAGCTGATGGCGGATGGCAAAAAGACAGCATGTATCAAACAACTAGATTAACAGGAACTAAATCAGAAAACCTTTATGAATTATCTGCTGACATTAAGTTATTTGGTGCTGTTGGTCAAGGCGATTTTAAATTATTAATGGCCGATACACCTGTAGCGTCTGTTACACTTAAGAAAGATGGAACACATAAACTTAATCCTGGTGAATGTAATTCAGAAAAAATAAAGGATATCTTTGTAACATATGATTCTAATACTCAAGTATTCCATTTAAGTTTCAAATTTAATGGTACTAGCGAAACTATTATGTTCATTGACTATATGAACACAACTGATAATGAAAGTGAAACTGGATTCTATCTTGATAACTTTAAGTTAGCTGCGGTAATGCCTAAAACAGCGAAAGAAACTGTTCAAGGAACATATGAAACTATATTTAGTCAAAACTTTGATTCTCTAACTGCAGGTACTAAATACGCTACTGGTGATCAAATGTATCAAGCAATTGCTTTCGCTGGTCCAAACGATGCTACAAAAACTGATAGAGAAATCATTGCTGATGGAATCAACAATAACTCACTTAAAATCACTTATGATTTCTTTGATAATAATTGTTCACAAGGTTCTTTATATCTTGACTGGAATAAGGCAGTAGGTGCTGCTTCAGAACTATATACAATCTATAAATTTGAAGTTAATATTAAGACATTTGGAGATGTAGATACTGAAATCTATAAGAATATGGGTGACTGGGTTGGAATTAACTTAGTTACTGGTAATACGTGGGGACCAGATGTATCTAACTTTATCTATAGTGAATCTAAATTAGAAAATGGCGTTTACCATTATGTCGCATATCTATATGGTAATAACGGTTCATTAACAGATACATTTGAAGTTCATATTGTTCCATCAAGTGAAGCCCCTACTGGACTAATCATTGATGACTATAAAATTTCAAAGAAAGTTTCTAATGAAGTTCAAGATGAACCAATTGTTGTTGATTACACTCCATCTATTGGAAATGCTAAATATGAACTTGGCTCTAATCAAAATGTAGAATTCGTTGTTGAATTAAAAGGCCAAGATGTGACTTCATTAAAGATTGGAGATAGAGTTTTAACTGATACTGAATATAAAGTAAGTGGTAATAAACTAACTGTTAATTATCAAGTATTAGAAGAATTAGATCCAGGTGAATATCAAGTTGCTTTATCAACTATCGAAAACGCAACTTCTTCATTAATGATTACTAATATTCAAGCTCAAATTTCAGGACACTATGTAAGTAGATATAGCACAAACTTTGATGATATTGAAACTGGTAATTATACTGGTGATCAAATGTATCATATCAATGGATTTGCTGGTATGAATACTCAAGTAGTAGAAGACGGAATCAATAATAAATCTTTAAAAGCGACTTATGAATTCTATCCTGTAACTGATGGTGGATGGCAAAAATCTAATCTTTATATTGATTCAAGTAAGACTCAAGCTAAAGATTTAAATACTGTATATAAAATTTCATATAAGATTAAACCATTTGGATCATATGCGATGGTTGCGTTCGGTATCCAATTCGCTGATAACACATCATCATATCCAAACGCAGTAATCTATTTAAAATCTGATGGATCATATTCTAACGATACAAATAATCTATTAATTAAATATGATGTTACATATGCTGATGGAGTATTCACAGTAGATGCATATTATAAGACAGCTGGATATTTCTTATTCAATTACTGGCATATGCAGAGAACTGATGATGATGTTGAAACTGGATTCATGCTTGATGATTACTCATTCTCAGTTGTTGAAAATCCAAGCGTAGTTCTTGGTGAAGATATCTACGATATCGTTGTTCAAGATCTCCCTGCAATTGTATTAAATCTTGCAGGATTTGAAGTACAACATGTTAAAGTTGATGGTGCTTTATTAGTAAAAGATACTGATTATGTATTAACTGATTTAGATAATGGTAATGCAAAACTTGAATTAACTAAGACATATCTTTCAACAAAGAATGTTGGTGATGTAATCAACTTAGATATTAGAACTACTAAATCGACTAATTTAAGCGCTAAGGTTACTATAGTAAACGCTAAACCAATAATCACAGAAAAAGAATCTGTATTCGAACTTGACAGCAATAAAGATGTTGAATTAACTGTTGAACTAAAAGGTGGAGATATTACATCAATAACTCTAGGTGAAACTGTTCTTACAACTTCAGATTATGAATTATCTAATGGTAAACTTAGAATTAAAGCTCAATTCTTACAAACTATGACTGTTGGCAGTTATAAATTAACTCTAACAACAGGCGATAACGCAACTACAGTTATTAAGGTATCAGACGCTGATAGAACTATTGCTGGAACATATTCTTCAGTTTATTCTCAAGACTTTGAATCAATCGACGCTGGACGCTATACAGAAGAACAATTCTATCCATTATCAGATGGATTTGCTGGACTTGGAAATGACACTCCTGGAAGACATGAAGTAACTCAAGATAAATACTTAAAAGCTTACTATAATTTCTTCCCAGTAGCTGAAGGTGGCTGGCAAAATGGAATGATCTATTTGAATTCAGGACGTACTCAAGCTAAAGATACTAACTTAATCTATAAGATTTCATTCCAGGTAAGTGGATTTGGCGCATGGGCACAAATATGTCATGGTATTCAAGTTGCGGAAAGCGGATATCCAAACGACTGGCTACATCTTTATAATGATGGAACTTATGAATTTGAAACAAATAATAACTTACTAGTTAAGAGTGAAGTTGAATACCTAAATGGCACATTCAATGTAACATTATATTATAGAAGTGCTGGATTCTTCCTATTCAACTTATGGAACTGTCAAAGAACTGATGACAATGTTGAAACAGGTATTATTTTAGATAATTTCGTATTCTCTAAGATGGATATTCCTGAAGCAGTAAGCGGAAATAACAAATTCGATAAAGCAGTTAATAATAATCCTTATTATCTAATTGATTTATACGGATACGAAGTTACATCTGTAACTGTTAAAGATTCACCTCTTACAAAAGATACTGATTACACATTAGAAGCACTCTTTGGTTCTACAAGAACAAGATTAGAATTAACTACTGCATTCTTAAATAAATATAGTGTTGGTGATTCATTAACTTTAGTAGTCACAACTTCTAAAGGTAATAGTATTGAATTAGATTTATCAATAGTTGATACAACTCCAACTGTTCCATCATCTTCAGATGTCGATGTAGCATTAAATACTAGCTTAGAATTAAGCGTTGATTTAAAAGGAGAAAATATCGCTACTATCTCATTAAATGGTAATGAATTATCAGGTAATGAGTTCACATTAAATACTGAAAAGACTCTCTTAACATTAAAGAAAGAATATCTAGCTAAATTTGAAGCTGGTGAATATGAGTTCACATTAACTTCAACAAGTGGCGCTAAATCAACATTTAAGATCAATATCTCTAATACAACTCCAACTATGGAAAGCGGTTCATTTAAGAAAGGTTCAACTGAACCTATGAGTGTAGCTGTTGATTTAATGGACAAGGAAATTACAGAAGTTTTAATTGATGATAAAGCGCTAGATACTGCTTCATACTCATATGAAAATGGTGTTCTAACTATTAATGTTAGCGCTCTTGAAACATTAACTGTAGGTGAACATACATTAAAAGTTAAAACTACAGGAACAGGTAGTGCAACTATCACTATTACTGATGCGAACCCAGAAATTACTGGTACGTATTCTATCAAGATGGGTGAAGACTTAGCCTTAACAGTAGATTTACATAATAGAGAATTAACTGAAGTAAAAGTAAATTCATTCGTTCTTAACGCAAATGAATATACTTATAATAATGGAGTTCTCACTATTAAAGCTAGCGTTTTAGAAGAATTATCAGTTAATACTCATACAGTAACTATCACTACAGTAGGTGGCTCTACATCTATCGAGTTCACTTTAACTGAAGGTGACACTCCAGTAGATCCAGGAAATCAAACTAATCCTCCTGTAACAGATAATCCTAATACACAAGTTGAACCATCTGAAACTGGTAAGAAGAAAGGATGTAAGAGCGCTATAGCTTCATCAATTCTTGGTACTATGTTATTATTAGCTTCAATCGTTGTGATTAAGAAAAAGAAAGAAGAATAATATATTAATTCAGTAAATCAGTCTCCCTTTTTTGGGAGACTGATTCATATCGTAAACAAATGAAGAAAGAACAATTTATCAAAGAATCAACCCCATCTAAATCTGAATACTTTTCATGGATTAATAATACTAATGAAGGTTCTAGCGAAGCTAACACAATGGCTAATCTAGAATTTTTTAAGTATCTATATGATAATTATTCAATGATTTTAGATATCTATACACTTGATGCGGGAAATCTAGATAGTCCTTCATCTTCATATGAATATCTAGATTCATTAAAGCTTAAAAAACAATTTCCAAATGGCTATTACCCTATTGTGAATAAAGCTAAAGAAATGAATACTAGATTAGGTATATGGGGTGGACCTGATGGATATGGCACTACTAGAGCTCAAGCAAAAAAGAGACACGATGATTTAGTAAAACTATCAAAAGATTATAATTTCGCCCTTTTTAAATTTGATGCGGTATGTGGTGAACTGAAAATAGAAAATATAAAATATTTTGAAAAAACAATCAATGATTGTAGGAAATACTCAAAAGATTTAATATTAACTACTCATAGAATTAATTTAGGTAAAGCGAGCTATCTTCAAAACACTTTCCTTTGGGAAGGTTTAGAAACATATACAGATGTACACTGTTATAATAAAATATGCGCTCCACATAATAGAGCTTATATTTTTAATAGAGGATATACGCCTGAATTAAAAAGATTAACAGAAGATCATGGTGTTTGTATATCTTCATCAATCGATTATTTTGAGGATGATTTAATCTATCAAGCATTCAATAGATGTTTAATTTTATCTCCTCAAATATATGGTAATCCATGGTTTTTAAGAGATGATGAGCTTCCAATTTTCGCTCACATCTTTAATATGCATAGAAAATATAGAGATATTTTAGTTAATGCGTTAGCCCCATCTAATATAGATTTAGGAGATAATCCTATTATAAGAGGATCGTCTAATCATAAACTTATTTCAACTGGTAACGCTTCATGGAATAAAAAAACAATCAATATTCCATTAAATGAGACAGTAGGAATAAAAACCAATAAAAAAATCGCATGTATAATCAAATTCCCTTATGAAGAATTCATTGGGATATTTGATTATAATGATAATATAAAAATAGAACTAGAACCATTTAGAGCGTCTTTAATTGAGTTAGTCACTATTGATAAACTAGATAATGTAATTATTAACGCTAAATATCAAATAGAAAAAGAAGACTTTGAATACAACATTAAAAAAGTAAAGATATTAAAAGCGAATGGTCCTATATATTATTTAAAAAACGGAAATAAACAACAGCTATCTAATATAGTTGTTGATGATATAGAAAATAATCCATTATATATATCTTCTTTAGAAAGAAAAGAAGTTCCATCAAATTCAGAAGAACTTTATGAAAATATATATTTTAATTTAGAAAATGAAAGTCTAGAAAAAAGATCGATTAATAGAAGCGGTGAATCGAATATAAAAGAAGTAAATAAATGTAGAGAATTCTTCTTTAATCAAGATTCATATAATAAAAGAGGTTTAGATTCTTTAATTCCTTTTGATGGTAATAAAGATACTATATTTGATACGAAATCCATATCTTATATCAATCATAATAATAGAAAAGGGTTTAGAGTTCTTGGTGGTACATTAAGAATTGATTTAGGTGATATATATGAATTTGATACTTTAGAAATTGAATACTATAAAAAACCTAAACCAGATTCATATATGTTTAGTGAAAATAATCCGATAGATAATTATGAATCATCTATAGATTTAAAATCTTGGATAAGAGGCACTTTAAAAGAAAATAAAAAAATAGAAAATACAAGCCTACCTGTATATGCGTATTATAGTGATAACTATCAATATGAAGATGGCTATAGAATGAAAGTTACGTATAAAACTAATATAAATAAATCACGTTATATTAGAATACCTGAACAGGTAGATAGAATATACACTATTAAATTATTTAATAATAATATTGAGGTTAAACCATTAAACCCTCATCTTAATTATCTATTTGCGCCATATTATAAAAGAAAAACAAAACATTATTTTGAAAAAGAATTATTATTAAAATCAAATAATAAATATCCATTCTTATCTATTGCGGTTAATGGATATGTAGGATATGAAAATGTATCTACTGGAATAATTATTGATGATATTATTTATCCTGCGCCAAGAAGAGCGCCTGAATATCCATCTAACGCATTTGAATATCCAGTTCATCCAGTAGATTCTAACTATACCTTCTTTATTCCAATAAAAGAAGAATGGTTAAATAAAAAAGCTAAAGTATTCGTATTAATTGGTGAAGATGATAAATTAACTAATCTTCCTAAAATAGATATTTATATGTGTGATGAACATAAAAAAAGAGAAGGGGTAATACTTGAAATTGAATAATTTAAGTATTAGAGTCCGTTTCCTTCTCTATATTCTGTAGGTGACATTAGAACTGCTTTCTTAAAACATTTACAGAACTGCGCAGTTGATTGGAATCCACACATTTCAGCGACTTTACTAATCTTGAGGGATTTAACCTCAAGCAGTATCTCACAAGCGTATTGTATTCTTTTTGAGATTAAGTATTGACCTGGAGACTGATTCATCTTCTTAGTAAACAAAGTAGTAAAATACGCTCTTGAAACATTTATATCTTTACACAGCCCGCTTATTGTGATGTTGTCTGTGAATTTAGAATTAATATATTCAATTGCGTTTTCTAGTATTGATTCATTTTTAATGATATCGTTAGAATTCTTTACTTCATTAAGTTTTGATGAAATACGCTCTAGGACATTTATGCACATTCCTGTAACTTTTAAAGAGAATGTATCCTGGTTAATTGTGGATAGATCTAATTCATCAAGTTCATCCAGCAAAGCTTGGAGTTCAACAATATCTTCGTAACTGTAAGCGAATACCGCGTTATCTAATAAACCACTTTTTTGAAAGTATGTAACGCAGTCGATACCAGATAAGTTTATCCAACAATATGACCAACCTTCATCGCTGCTTGGATAATATGATACAAGATTAGAAGGAGTTATAACGAAAGCGTCTCCTTCGCCAAGGTAGTATGTTTTATCATCACAATTGAATATCCCCTTTCCTTTTGTGACAAAGTGAACAATAAAATTGTTCCTGTGAGTTGGAATATCGTTTCTATATGTTTTCTTTTCTTTACCAAATTCTACAACACTTAATCCATTGAATGGGGATGAATATTCAACATAGGTTGTTACATTTTCTTTTTTAATGATATACATATCTAACCTCAATATTATAATAAAATATATAGAACAAAAACACAATAAAAACATTAAAAGGAGTTTTATGAAATATAGTAGTAAAGATCTTAAAACTGAAGAAAAGTTTAGAATAATCATTGGCGAAGAAGCTAAAACTGGATACATTGATGAAAAAATAGATGGAATAATATTAAGAGATGGACCATGTGGAGTTAGAAATATTGAAAAAGATGAAAAAGGTAATATTAAGCCAACTAGTACATATCCAAGTCCATCTGTTTTATCTAATACATGGAATAGAAAACTCGCTTATCTAGAAGGTGAATCAATAGGTAATGACGCAATTGAAAACAATGTTGATATATTGTTTGGTCCTGGTGTAAACATCAAAAGAACTCCTTTATGTGGCAGGAACTTTGAATATTTTAGTGAAGATCCGTATTTAGCTGGATTAATGTCTAAAGAATATATTAAAGGACTTCAAAAAAAGGGAATAGGAGCTTGTCTAAAACATTTTGCGTTAAACAATAGAGAACATTATCGTTTAGTATCTTCAAGCGAATGCGATAAAAGAACTTTAATGGAAATATACGCAAGACAATTTGAAATAGCGCTTGAAGCTAAGCCATACGTCGTTATGTGTTCATATAATCAAGTTAATGGTGTTTATGCATCAGAAAATAAACCTCTTTTAGATATATTAAGAAAAAAGTTTAATTATAAAGGCGTTATAATGTCTGACTTTGGAGCGGTTCAATCAATTTACCGTTCATTAAACGCTGGTATAGAATTAATAATGCCTAGAATGGAAAAGTACGATAAATGGATTATAGAAGACTATAATAATCATAAAATATCTGATGAAGTATTAAATAGATCGGTCGATAAGATATTAAAGTTAGAAGAAAAGTGTAAGAGTTTTAATAAGAAGATTAATTATACTAAAGAAGAAAGACATAATAACGCAGTAAAGATTTCATTAGAAGGAATAGTATTATTAAAGAATGATAATAATATACTTCCACTTAAAAGAAAAGATAAAGTGTTATTTGTTGGTGATGCAGTAAGAACTCCAACAATCAATGGTGGTGGCTCTGCCTTATGCGAGACTAGTTATAAAGAAAAAGATTTAGAAAAACTATTTAAAAATAAAGTATGTGATTATAGTTTAGATGGAAGTGATGTTGATTTATCTAAATATGATAAGGTAGTAGTACTTATAAATGATGTAGTCGCTAAAGAAGGAGAAGATAGAAAGAGTATCACTCTTCCTAAAAAATCTTTAGATTTAATAAATGATATCACTTCAAGACATAATAATGTAATTCTAGGTGTTTATGCTGGATCAATAGTTGATTTTACTAATATAGATGATAAGGTAAAAGGATTATTATTTATTGGTTATCCTGGTGAAGGCTGTAATGAATCATTATATAAAATTTTATCAGGTAAAGTATCACCAAGCGGTAAATTATCAGAAACAATTCCTATGAATATAGATGATACGTATACAAAGCTTGATGAAGGTAATGGATATGTAGAAGACTATACTGATAGAATATTTGTAGGATATAGATATTATGATAAATATAATAAAAAGGTAAGATATCCATTCGGATATGGATTATCTTACGCTACATTCAAATATTCTAATTTAAATATTATAAAAGAAGATAATGGAAATATTATAATCTCATATAATATTGAAAATACATCAGATATTGACGCAAAAGAAGTATCAGAAGTATATGTTAAAGATTTAATATCTACAGTAATAAGGCCAGAAAGAGAATTAAAAAACTTTAGTAAAGATTTAATTAAAGCTCATGAGATTAAATTAATTACTTTAACATTAACTCCAAGAGATTTTATGTTTTATAGCGTTATAAAAGATGATTGGTATTTAGAAAGCGGAGAATTTGAAATAAGTATTGGTTCTTCATCTAGAGATATTAAATTATCAAAAATAATAAATATTGAAAAGGAAGATGAATATACCAAAGAATCTACTATTTTTGATAGGCCAAAGGAATAATAAAGTGAAAAGAGAAGATTTGAGGATTAGAGATCCTTTTATAGTTAGAAAAGATAATAAATATTATATGTATAGAGCGGTTAATGATGAATCGCCTGAACGAATTGATGTATATGAAAGTGATGATTTAGATAATTGGTATAATCCAAGAACCATATATACATTAACAAATGACACTTGGAAAGAAAAAGACTTATGGGCACCAGAAGTTCATGAATATCATAATAAATACTATTTATTTGTATCTATAAAAGGAAAGAATGGAATAAGAGGAACTGAAATTTCAGTATGTGACACGCCATATGGCACATTTGTGCCTATCGCTAATAGAGCTCAAACTCCATCCAATATGAGTTCAATTGATGGAACATTCTTTTTAGATAATGATACTCCATATATTATTTTTTCTAGGGATTGGCCAGATAATTACCAAAAAGAAAAGAATGCATATGTCGGTCAAATATGCGGTCAAGAGTTAAGTAAAGACCTAAAGACTTTAGTAGGCGAACCATTCTTACTTTTTAATTCTGATGATGTTTTATATTCTAAAAAGTCTCCATCACGTCATATGTTTGAAGACTTAGGATTCATCACAAGATATGGATCAGATGCGCCATTCATTAATAAACTTTCAAATGGAAAACTATTCTTAACTTGGTGTCCTTTCCCTAACAACAATTATGTAGTGTTAGGAGCTAAAGCCGATAATATAAGAGGACCATGGACGCATATAGAAAAACCATTATTTGATAAAAATGGTGGTCACGCCATGTTTTTTACAACTACCGATGGTAAAATGAAAATGGTAATCCACTATCCTGAAGAACATCTAAAAGAAAGAGCGCTTATACTAAATGCTATAGAAAAGGACGATCAATTGATTGTAGAATAACTATAATTATCTTGAAAAAGGTTACAAATTGGGATTCAAAACATTGAAAAAGGTTACAAAACAGTCAAAAAAATGTTGAAAAAGGTTACAAAAGGCAGTAAAAAACCTTGAAAAAGGTAACAGAAGTATATATAATATGGTTGGAGATGATTATATATGCTGTGGAGAAAAAGACAAAAAGACATTATAGATTGGATAGATAATGGAAAAGATGCACTGCTTGTTACTGGTGCTAGACAAATAGGTAAAACATATTTAATAGAAGAAACATTAAAGGAAACAAATGCTGATTATGTTACTTTTAATTTGATTAATCAACCTGAAATAGTAAAAATATTTGATTCAATCAATTCTTTTAATATTGATGTTTTTTTAGAACGTCTAACAATCGCTACAGCGCATAACTTAATTAAAGGTAAAACTATTATATTTTTTGATGAAATACAGGAATGTAAAGATATAGTTACTAAGATTAAGTTTTTAGTTCAAGAAGGTTCTTATAGATATGTTTTATCTGGTTCTCTTCTTGGCGTCGAATTAACTGGTTTAAAATCTGCTCCTGTAGGATATTTAAGAAGCATTGAAATGTATCCTATGGATTTTTATGAATTCACAAAAGCTTTAAATATTAAAGATAGTACCTTAAAAATCTTAGAAGATGCATTTAATGATGAACATGAAGTAGATGAGTTTATTCATAATAGAATGATTGAAGCTTTTAAAACTTATTTACTTGTTGGTGGAATGCCAGAAGCGGTAGTATCATATGTTGAAAATGGAGACTATAATAAAATATTAGGAATACACAATAAAATAATAGAACAATATAAAGTTGATTTTACAAAATATGAAATAGAAAAACGGTTGACACTTATAAAAACATATGAATTAATACCATCTGAATTATCAGATAAAAATAAAAGGTACATAATATCTGATATTAATGAGGATGCTAAATTCGATAGATATGAAAATAGCTTTAATTGGTTAATAGATGCTGGAGTAGCTATTCCAACATATAATGTTAGTGAGCCTAGATTACCAATTGAACTAAATAAGAAGAGTAACTTATTTAAATTGTTTTTATCTGATATTGGCCTTTTAACTAGTTTGTATGGAAAAACGACTCAGCTTGCGATAATGAATAATGATAAATCATTAAATGCAGGTGCGATTTATGAAAATGTTGTTGCACAAGAATTAAATAGTCACGGATATAAATGTTACTATTTTAACAGTCATAAACAAGGAGAAGTTGATTTTTTAATAGAATATAGAGATAAAATCCTACCAATTGAAGTAAAAAGTGGTAAGGATTATTTGAAACATAATGCGCTTAATAATATTCTAGATAATAGAGATTATGGTATAGAAAAAGCGTTTGTATTATCAAACGCAAATGTTTTAAAGAAAGATAAAATAATATATTATCCTGTATATATGTTAATGTTCATAGATAAGAACAATGAAGAGAATCCACCACTTAAAATATTAGATTTATCTACTTTATAGGATAATGAAATATTTTATCACTTAAATAATGTATCAGACTCAATTATAGAATTAAATTCATCAGAATATGCATTCCTAGTTACAGATGGTGAAACAATTAGAGTCGGAATTATTGAATGTTTGGTTTTTGTTATAATTTGGAGATCACTACGTTTGATTTCCATTTTTTAACAAAGCTCCATTTAATATTTTTCATTCATTATCTCTTCCGATCAACATATAACCACCTAGAATCGTGGCGAAATGTGCTAAAAAAACATAGATTTCGCCAGCATTCTCGATATTCTTAGTCTAGTTTTGATATTAGAATTCCGTCTTGACAATAAAAAAATCTTATCAAAACTATGATGATAAGATAAAGTGGATTTATTTAAAAATAAGATGACAATATATCTATAATTCGTTAAATACTTAATAATTACTTAATAAGATCTTTTATTTTATTTAAGAGTTCAACACTCAGTATTATGTCTTGATTCTTTATACTGTTAATCTTATCAATAGAAACTGACTTTTCATTAAACAACATATCGAATTGAGAAAAAGAATATAGTTCATTCATGAATTCTATTATATTAGTATCATCTTTAAGATTTAAGTATTTATTGATATTAATACATCTTTTATTATCTTGGTTATAATATATATAATCTTTTAATTTAACGAAATTACTATTAGTTAATGAAAGAGAGTAATTAGCATTTTCATATAAACAATAAATATATTTATCATAACCGCAAAGATAATCTAAGCTTACTTCAAAAAAAGAAGCAAGCTTTTTTAACATTTCAATGTTAGGCTCTCTTTTATCTGTTTCATAGCATGCGATTGTAGAATAATTAATTCCTATAAATCCAGCTAATTCTCTGAGCGTTAATTTTCTTTCTTTTCTTAATTCATTAATTCTATTTTTCAAAATATCACCAACTTTATTATAACAAATGAATACGTTTTTTGAAAATAATATAAAAAATTGTTGACATTATGCAAAATATTTATATATAATATTGTTGACATAATGCAAAAAAGGAAGTAATAATTATGAGCTATAAAAGTTACAAAGACTTTATTGAAGATCCAGGAAAGGTATATTTTTTAAAAAGAAAAGCATCTTTTGGAAATATAATAGACTTTGAGAAAAAAGGAAATAGAGTGGTTTTTTATTTGGGATACAAAGATGATGAATGGGGGTGGACAAATAAAAATTACAAAGATCAAACAGGCAAAACGCCTGATTGGTTAAAACCAAGTGATGATTATTATGGTGATGATTGGGATGATGCATCATACGAACACAACGCTGGAAGAGTTTATGATGAATTCATTCAAACAGTAAGAATATATTATTATGATACAGATTGGAAGATAATTGAGCCATGCGATGGAGAAATAAATTCAAAATATTCTAAAGAAGATTTTAAGAATGGAAAAGTACCTTGTATTATTATAATAAGAGATGAACTAGCCCAAAAATTCGATAATGAATATAGATTTTCATTTTGGTGGGATTATATTAACAATAATGAAGGCGATTACGATTATCAAAACGTAGAATGCTTTTACTTTGGCGATATTTTAATTAATGGTATAACTCTAGAAAGCAAAGAATTTGGCGGCACGTTCTAAATATCGTCTTTTAAGATTCAAAATTATCAATTCTTGTATTAATAAAGAAATATTACAGAAAGATTATAAATATATCTATACTTTAATTATACCAATGGTATAAATAAAACTTGACACCCATAAAATATTTATCTATACTTTAATTATACTAGTGGTATAAATAAACTGGAGGTAAGCAAATGGTGAATGTTAAAGAGTCGATAATTGAAGCAATAAAAATGCCTCATGAAGTTGAATGGATTGAATTTAAATCAAATTATTGGAATCCAAAAGAAATAGGAGAATATATTTCTGCATTGAGCAATTCTGCAGCAATACATGGAAAGTCATATGGATTATTGATTTGGGGTGTTGATAATGAAAATCATCAGATTGTTGGAACAACTATAGATTTTCAACAAGATGTTAATAACGAACCATTCCAACATTATTTAGCAAGACAATTGAATCCTAGCATTAACTTTGCTTTTTATGAAGAATATATTGGCACTAAAAGAGTTGTTTTACTTAGCATTCCGTCTGCAAAAAGTGTTCCTACCGAATTTAATAAAGAACGTTTTATTAGAATTGGATCAAGCAAGGAAAACTTAAGAAAATATCCACAAAGAGAAGCTAATCTATGGAATATTTTATCTAATGGCCTTCCTTCAATAACAAATGTAGATTCAGAAAGACAGGATTTAACATTTGAAAAGTTGTTTCTATATTATGCTGCTAAAAATATAAAAATAGATTTAAATACTTTTAAAAAGAATTTAAATTTAATAAATGAAAAAACTGGAAATTATAATCTATTAGCTTTGCTATTAGCAGATGATAATGCAATAAGTTGTAGGATTTCTATGTTTAATGGTGAAAAAAAGTATCAAGGTTTAAAATCTGTTAAAGAGTTTGGAAATACTTGTATATTATACGCATTAGACGGAATTGCAAACTATGGAAAAGATGTTTTAAATTCAGTAATCTCAAGTGAGGAGAATAGAACACTAGAAAGAATAGATACATATTTATTTGACAACGATGCATTTAGAGAAGCTATTATCAATTCTTTTGTTCATAATAATTGGCAAAGATTAAATTCTCCACAGATATCAGTTTTTTCAGATAGAATTGAAATATTATCTCATGGTATCTTAGGGCCTGATCAAACATTGGAAGGATTTTATAATGGTGAAAGCAAGCCTGTTAATCCAGCTCTTGCGCATATTTTTATGCAGCTAGGCATTTCAGATCGTTCAGGAAAAGGTGTTCCTACAATAGTAGAAAAATATGGGAGAGACTGCTTTACTTTTGGAGATGATTCAATAACTATAACTATACCATTTAAAATAGCAAATAAAATTGCAAGAAATAAAAAAGATAGAATTATAGATGAAATGAGAATCGATTCAAACGTTACTGCGCAAGATTTATCAAAAAAACTAAATATCAGTATTCCAATGATAAATAAACTAATCAGAGAGCTAAAAGCTTCAAATAAACTGGAAAGAATAGGATCAAATAAAACTGGAAGCTGGAAAATACTATATAAGTAATAAAAAATAATCAGAATTAAATAAATGAGTTAAATAATAAAAGAAATAAATATTTATCATTAACGTAAATATAACGCCTTATTATAGTATATAGATTGAAAAAATATTATATATGATGTATCATTTGAATGAGCTAAAGCTCAAAATCTGGAGATGCCCCTCCCTAAGCGTGGCAGTTGTAAAAATAGGGCTGAAAAGCCCTTTTCTTTTTGGAGGTTTTATGCTAAACAAATAGTCGCAGCTCGTTTTGGAAGAAGGCGAGGCGATAGAATGCAGTATATCGATGGACTTATAGATTTATTACAACATCTCGATAATGAGAATATTGTAGATCCTGTTGTAATACATACTGATCAAGGAAGTGTCTATTCATCTTTAGCTTATAATGAACTGATAAAAGATAGAAATATTAACCGTTCCATGTCTAGACCCGGAAAGCCAACCGACAATCCTGTTAATGAATCACTAAATGGATGGATAAAGGAAGAATTATTTATTGATTTTAAAATGTCTGAGTCGGAGAATCCAGAAGAATTAGTAAAAAGATATATTAAGTACTATAATTCAATGAGACCTAGTTGGGCACTTAATTATGATATTCCAGATTTGTATTATCAAAAATACATGAATAATGAAATCGAGCATAAAAATACTTTTGAGAATAGAGTACTTACAGAAGTGCCTAAATATGTCTTAAGAAAAATGTCTACTTCTATAAATGAAAATGAAACAAAAAATTCAAATATGAATACTTTTAAAAATGATAATTAAAAGAAAAAAACTTTTTGTGTCTACTTTTCTTGACAAGTGCAAATCAGTACAAAGTGAAATACAATTCGTTTAAAAAAAGTGCGTTATTGTCTTAATATTCGTTTAAAAAAAGTGCATAATTTGATTGATATTCGTTTGAAAAAAGTGTAAAATGCATATAGGAGAAGGATTATATGTTTAAAAGAAAAGTTTATGAAGAAATGTTAAAGTGGAAAAACACTAAAGATCATAAACCATTAATAATTAAAGGTTTAAGGCAAATAGGAAAGACAACAATAGCAAGAGAATTTGGTAAAAATAATTATAAATCAGTTATTCTTCTAGATTTTAGAAAAGAAATTAGTTTATATGCAATATTTGATGGTGATTTTGATATTGACCAAATTACTTTTGAAATTACACTGAGAAAGAAAGATGCAAAATTAATACCAAATGATACGCTCTTCATTTTTGATGAGATTCAAGATTGTCCAAACGCAAGATCATCGTTAAAATATTTTTATGAAGATGGTAGATACGATGTTATAGCCACAGGTTCTTTAATGGGAATAAAGAATTTTAGAGTTACTAAGAAGCCATCTAGAGGTATTCCTGTTGGGTTCGAAGATTATTTAGATATGAAACCAATGGACTTTGTGGAATTCTTATGGGCAAATAATATTAGTGAAAACATAATAAATATGATAAAAATAAATATAAATGATTTGAAACCTATTCAACCTTTTGTTCATAATGAAATGTTAAATCTGTTTAATAAATATATATGTATTGGTGGAATGCCAGAAGTTGTTGCCAAGTACATTGAAACAAATGATTTTAATGAAGTAAGAAGAGTTCAAAGAAGAATAATAACTGATTATGAAGCTGATTTTGGAACACATTTAAATGATAATAATGAAATAATTGTTGATGAATATGCTAAAGCAAAAATACTAGAAATATTTCATTCTATTCCAAGGCAATTAGCAAAAGAAAATCAAAAATTTCAATATTCGACAATATCCAAGAATGCTAAAGGCAGAGATTATAAAACTTCCATTGAGTGGTTAGAAGATTATGGTTTAATATCACTATGTCGAAATTTGTCTACACCCGAAATACCATTTGATGAATTTGCTATAGATGATATTTTTAAAATATATGTCAATGATACTGGTTTATATATTGCAATGTTAGATGATGATATCCCATCAGATATAATTAATGGAAAAATGGGAAATGGAAAAGGCGCTATTTATGAAAATATAGTTGCTGATGCATTTTCAAAAAATAATTATAAATTATATTATTTTCATAAAGATTCTGGCCTTGAAATAGATTTTATACAAAAGTTTAAATCTAAGCCATGCCTTATTGAAGTTAAAGCAAAAACTGGACGAACAAAATCAGCATCGGTTGTATTAAATAATTATGAAAAATATCACGTTGACCAATTGATAAAATTTAGTTCAAATAATATTGGATATAATGATGGTTTATATACTTTTCCATATTATGCTGTTTCATTTTTAATGAAATAAGATAATTAAGGGTTTAGATATTAATTATTCTGGAGTTATAATTGAAAATGCACCAACAATGAAAAGAAAACTGGAAACTGGAAAATCGTTTATTAATATATAGGATATAAACTATTAATAACGTTTAGCGATGATGAAGTGTTGATTAGCACATTATGATTTAATTAGATTAACTTCAAAAAATAAGTATCCATTTAAATAAAATATGTTATAATTTTCTAGGCTAAAAAAGCTAGAAAATATGATGACGTTAATTATTTCAATTATTTCTTTTATTCTTTTAACATTATCAATCATTTTCATAAAAGAAATAAATATTAAAAATATAAAAATTAGTACCTATTGGATAGTGTCTCTAATCGGTGCTTTTTTACTGATTATTACTAAATGTATTCCACTTGATATATTAAAAGATGATCTATTTTCATCTAGCGCTATAAACCCTTTTAAAATACTGATATTATTCTTTTCTATGACATTCTTATCAGTGTTTTTAGATGAATTAGGTTTATTTAAACATTTAGCTATAGTGTTTATAAATAAAGCTAAGACAAGCAAAATAGCTTTATTTATAATAATATATTTATTTAGTTCTATATTAACTGTATTCACATCAAATGATATAGTTATACTAACATTAACGCCATTTGTATGTTTCTTCTGTATTCATGCGTCTATTTCACCTATTCCTTATTTAGTATCGTTATTTGTCGCAAGCAATACATATTCAATGGCGTTAATTATAGGTAACCCTACTAATATATATTTAGGTACTATGGCTGGTATTGATTTTATCAGTTATTTTAAAGTGATGATTATTCCTACAATTGTGTCTGGATTAGTTGAATTTTTTATTCTATTTTTGATATTTAGGAATCAACTAAAAGGAAGAATTGAGCCATCAAATGATAAATATGATATTGATGATAAAGCTGATATGATAGTAGGATTAATTCATTTAATAATCTGTTTAATCATGTTAATCATATCTAGCTATATAAAAATAGAAATGTATTTAGTATCTTTTGTGTCAGCTTTATCATTATTAATATATATAATAATTAAACGAATAGTCACAAGAAAAGAACCAGTATATTTAAAGGCGACTGTAAAAAGACTTCCTTGGGCGCTTATTCCTTTTGTATTATCTATGTTCGTAATTGTAAGTGCGTTAAACTATAATGATTCATTATCTTTCTTTAGTGAGTTTTTAAATAGTTTAAATGTTATATATAGTTATGGTATATCATCATTCTTTATGTCTAATATCATAAACAACATACCCATGAGCATGCTTTATAGTAATCTTACTTTATCTTTAAGTGAAACTTCATATTTGAAAGGAGTATATAGTTCAATCATTGGAAGTAATATTGGAGCGTTCTTGACTCCTATCGGTGCTTTAGCTGGTATAATGTTTACTAATTTAACTAATAAATATGAAGTTAATTATGGTTATAAAGAATTTATTAAGTATGGACTTATTGTAAGTATTCCTGTATTAATTGTATGTTTGCTTACTTTATCTTTTATTTTAAGTTAAAATTATATATATAAATAAAGAAGGAGAAAAGATGAAAAAGTTTATTGTATTTATTATTACATTCATTCTAGTAGTGTCTGTAAGTGGATGTAAGAATAAAAAAGAAGATGAGAGCTTTAAATATTGGAATGAATCCAAATCATTAACAGCTTTAACTCAATATGTTAAAGATGTTACAGATGAAAAATCTGATCACTTTATCCCTGTAGAGGATAGAGTAGCTGTATTTGATATGGATGGTACGCTATGTGGAGAATTATTCCCTACATATATTGAATACTTATTACTTGAATATAGAGTACTAGACGATTCTAGTTATACATGTACTGATGAAGATACAATCGCTACTGCGAATCTAATTAGAGAAACAGGAAGAGGATCATTCCCAAGCGATATGGCTTTAAGACATGCTTATGCACAAGCTAAAGCATTTGAAGGTATGGAAATAAATGAATTCCAAAACTATGTAAAGAACTTCTTAAAAAGAAGTGCTGCAGGATTTAATAATCTAACATACGCTAAATCTTTCTATTTACCAATGTTAGAAGTTCTATCTTTCTTACAATCAAATAGTTTTATTACTTATATTGTAAGTGGCTCTGATAGATATATCTGTCGTGCAGCAGCGTGTGAAATCACTAATGTACCAGCTAATCAAGTAATTGGTATGGATGTTAAATTAGAAGCTACAAATCAAGGTGAAACTGATGGATTAGATTATCAGTTTAAAGATAATGATGTAATACTTAGAACTGATGAATTATTAATTAAGAATTTAAAGATGAATAAAGTGTTCCAAATCGCTCAAGAAATAGGAAAACAACCTGTATTAGCGTTTGGTAATAGTAGTGGTGATTTAAGTATGGAATTATATACTATCACCAATAATAAATATCAAAGTTTAGCTTTTATGTTGATTGCGGATGATGAGACTAGAGATTATGGAAATACTGAAAAAGCTAATAAACTAAAAGAAAACTGGGAAGGTTATGGATTTAATGTTATATCTATGAAAGATGATTTCAAGACTATTTATGGATATGACGTTACTAAGACAGAATAATCATAATCATAAATAATATAAAGATTTAGATGATATACATTAATACTGTACGTCATCTATTTTTTGTTATGTTGATTATAAACTTGTTTATGAACTGGTTAATATATAAGTGTTGAACTTATTTATGAACTAGTATATAATATAGTTGTCTAAAAGGAGTTAACTATTTAATATGAATGTCAGCAAGGAAGTTCAATTATTGTGTAACGTGTTAAATCTAACAGAAACAGAACTAGGTTACGAACTAGGTGTTACATATGAAACTGTGAATAATTGGAAACATAATCGAAAAACTATAGATGAATCAAATCTAGAAAAATTATATTCCTATGCATATAGTAAAGGCATTAAATTCAATAATATTTATGAACAATTGCTTAAAGAAAATAATATTAGTGATAAAAATGTTGTATTATTTCATGGAGCAAAAAAAGCTTTTAGTATGCCTATTGATATAGATAAATATTCAAAATCAAATAATGATTTTGGAAAAGGATTCTATTTAGGTGAAAGATATGAACAGGCAGCAAATTATATTTCAAATATTAATAATGATAAAGTTTATGCATTTAAACTTAATACTAAAAACTTAAAGTTCTTTAAATTTAATGTCGATAATAGTTGGATGATAGCGATAACGTATTATAGAGGCTGGCTTAAGGATTATGAGGATCATAAAGTTGTTAGAAAGGTATTAGATTCTATTAAAGATGCGGATGTGATTATCGCTCCAATCGCTGATAATAGAATGTTTGATATAATAAATGAATTCATTGAAAACTTTATAACTGATGAACAATGTAGACACGCTTTAGCAGCGACAAACTTAGGTTATCAGTATGTATTAAAAACAAAAAAGGCAGTAGATTCTATCACATATTTACAAGAGATGTTTGTTTGTAAAAAAGAAAAGGAACATTGGATCGATGAGAGACTTTCTTTAGCGAAAACAGGACTTCAAAAAGTAAAAATGGCGAGGATAGAATATAAAAATAAAGGTCGTTATATCGAGGAAATACTAAAATGAAACCATTAGATTCATTTGAAATAAAATTATGTCAGATGCAGGGAAGGATCTTTGAAGAATCCGTAAAAAGAACAAATTATAGTTCTCCTATTTTTATTAGGAGATTTATGTTTTCAAAAATTGCTAAATCATTTGATGATAAAAGCTATTTATTTCAATCTATTACTCCTGATGAAACATATGATTTATTAGATGAGGAATTTGGAAAGAGCGAATATGGAAAAACAAAATACTCAGAAGATCAAATGTTTTGGATAGGTTATATTTATAGATGCATCTCTATTAAATACAATTTAGCTAGTAAAGTTGTATATAACTTATTTAACGCAAGAGAAATAGTGAAATATTACAATATTGGTCATACTTTTGATATCGTTCAAGCAGCTGAAAGAATGATGGAAAATATTAATTATGAATTTAATATTGAAGAGAAAAGCCTTAATTATATGCGAGAGTTAATGATTCTTGAAGGCGATGCGTTTTTGATAGGTGAAGAAATAACAGTATGTATCACTATTCCATTTGGACATAAACATAATGGAATAACATATGAGTTAAACTATGGTTATATAAAAGAATTTAAATCTAGAAATGGAAATATATTATATGCGTATGTCTTAGGTGTAAAAGAACCAGTTGAAACTTTTAAAGGCAAAATAATAGCTATAATTCATAGACTCAATGATTGCGAAGACAAACTAATAGTCTCTGATATAAATAAAGATTATACAAATAAAGAAATAGAAGATATGGTTAAATTCCAAGAAGTAAATTTCAAACATAAAATAATAAGACAAAATTAGAACACATCAATCTATTAAAAATCTAATTAAATTTACTTGGTGACTTACGCTAAAATTATAATAAAAAGAAAGGAAAAATATATGGCTAATTCACATTATGTTCCAAGGTTAACATTAAGAAAATTTGCTGATAAACTTTGCCTTTTTAATGTTCGCACAGGTGAATATAAAGAAAATATAAAAATAGATGATTCTTTTTCAGTACAAAATTTTTATTCTAAAGAGGTCGAAGATAAATTAAACAAAAGGATTGAATCACAATTTGGAAATCTATTTTCAAATAAATTGTTAAATGCAGAAAACACGATAGAATTAAATAGGAATGAACTTAATTTAATCAAAAAATTTTTGTTAATATCTGTTATTAGAAGCATGGGAAATGAAGAGTTCATGCAAATTGAAAGGAAATTTTATGATAATCTAAAAGAATACAGTCTTAAATTTGCAAGAGAAAAAGGGTTGACTGAAGAAGAAATTAATTCACACCCTATAGAGCCACCATTTAAAGAAAAAATAATCAATGGTGAAACGCCTTTTGATTATTGGATGAGGACATTAAATGTTATTTTAGATACCGATGGAACTCCTCAGGCAATACTTGATCATCCATATAAGACATATCCAGCACATAGGTGGGCTGAAGTTATAAATAACGGCTATGTTGCGTTCTGGGATTCTGAATTTATTCATGATGAATATGTTATAACTGATATAGGAATGACGTCAGAAAATGAAAAAGGATGGAATGGAACGACTGTTCATAATGTGAAAAAGACTAACTTTTTATTAGATATCCTTAAAAAGGAAAAAGACGAATCTTATAGAATGGAGATAGTTAAATATATGCATATGCATTATAATTTTAGTGAAAACTTTATGATGTTTCCAATATCTTCAAAGCGAATGATAGTGGAAATTGATCCGTTCTATAAGTTTAGATTTTTTGCAAGAAACCGTTATAATATGCCTGATTTAGATCATTTAACTAACCTTTCAAATGAAACCCTATTTTATCCAAATACAAATAAATTTATTTTGCCTCAAGAGGGATTAATGCCAAAATATCACCCTGATGATTTATATATTTATGAAATTAAAAAGCTAACTAGTAAGGAAACAAGGTATTGTAATGAATTGTTTTTGGATAGAATAAACACTTGGGTTGGATTTAGTTCCTTGAATAAGGTTGTCGGTAGCATTTTTGCATATAAAAGAGTTAATTCATATCCGTTTGTTCCAAGGGTTGATTATACTGAATTGTATAAAATAATAAATGAACGATATGGCGCAAGCATTGATATAAAATCTATAGGAGGTTTTAGACGATGAAATTATTTAATGATTCACTATCAACGAGATTTAATACTCTTGAAAGAAACATAAAATCAAAGAGCAATTCTTTTTATGATTCCTATCTCGATCTTTTAGAAGCTACAATTAAGTATTTTTTAGATGAAAATAACATAACATATGATGATTCTAGAACATGCGGTTTTCTTGTTAAAGAAGAATCAATTAAGAATTTCTTGATGAATGTACTTAAGTTAGATGATTATACATATAACAAACTTCCCGATTATATCAAGAAATGCAATGACCATAAACACAAGAAAGAGAAAACGCTAGGAATAGATAGTGTTATCAACTATTTAAAAGTTTATTATGATTTGATTAATTATTATATTGTCTTTATAAAAGGGATAAAGATTGAATATAACGTAGAATATTTCACTTCTATATTTGGCGAAACTGAAAGATTAAATAATGAATATAGAGAAGAGGTTTTAAGATTAAAAGATGAGCTAAAGGAATCTTACGATAATAATAAGTTATCTAAACAGGATATAGAACAATATAAATCTTTATTATCTATCAAAGATATTGAACTATTAAATCTTGATGAACAGAATCAAAAATTACAAGCACAGATCAGCATTTTAAAAGATATCAAATTAAATTCTATGGAAGAAAAACTAAATAAGACTATTGATATGCTTAACAACATGCAAGATTATTTAGTAGAAAATAGAATCATTGCTAGAAGAACATCAAAATTAATTGATGGTAGAGATATAACTGATGAAGAACTAGCAGCTGAAAGATTAAAGTTGGAGGCAATTAAAAATGGAAAATAAACCTCAAAATGTATTTGAAAAATTAGATTCTATTGAAGCGTCACAATCAGTAACAAATGCTCAAAACGGACAAATACTGGATTTGTTAAATAAAATTAGTAGCCAACAAACAGTAGTACAAAAAAATGAAACCGGTCCAAAAACACAGTCTCCACTATCAAATCAATTTTTATTAAGAAGTTTTATTAGGAAATCAAAAAAGGAATATATTTGGTTTGGAACAATCGATGAATTTAATAAATCCAAAACGATTGTAAATATATTATGCGTTTCATTAATAATAGTTGGAATTCTATCTACTATATTTACTAGTATTGCATTTAAAATGTATTCAACATTTTCTTTATTTGAAAACATCTGGTTAATATTTGCATGCATTTTATTCTCGCATTCTGTTTACGCAAAAAAGAGGATGCTCGACACAGATTTAAGAGATCACTCTAATAGCGTCTTCGTTCAAGATGATGATGGTGTGTGGAATGATACTGGTAAAGAAAAGAAGAGATTTAAGTGGTTTAGAAGAATATCGTATATTGCAGTTGTATGTAATATAATTGTTATTTGGATTGAATCTAAAGGAGCAATAGCGATTTTAGCTACAATATTTGAACTAGCTTTTGCAGGAATCACAATTGGTATATTGTTTACATATATTAATCTATTCTGTATGTACAACAGCTTCATTTTATTTACTGGAAGAAATGCATCAAATACCGAAACTGTAACTCTTATATTTGATGTGATAGGTAAGAAGCTTGCACCTTTAGAAGAATATAAAGAAAAAATGAAAGATTATTTATAAATATATTGAATATTTTGTTACAAGAACAGGGCTGAATTCGTGGAAATTCGGCTCTTTTTTTGATATAATATAAGCGTGTCAGAAGAATACTCTGGAGCATTGGTAGAAAAATACCTTCGCAAAGGAGGTATTGCATATGACACAAGTAGATGAAAGACTAGCTAAGGTTGGTCAAAATCTTAAAAAATTTATTTCTGAATCTAAGTATAAAACACAGGTTTCTTTCGCTTTGGACGGAATGGGTCAAGACCCTTCAGTAATCCGTAGATGGATTAAACATGGTGTTAATAAATTAGATACTTTAATGTATATAGCTGAGGTTTTGGAAATAGATTTTATGGAACTTCTTAAGTAGAAGCTCCTTTTTCTTTTTATGTCCAAATTTTGGTTTTAAGCCTTGATATATATATATATATATTACAATGAAATAAATATTGTTAAGCTTAATAGTAGTGCAAATAATGTCCTATGATGGACTCCAATTTAAAACTAAAATGTAGATACAAAAGTAGATAATTCATCAATGTATTGGAAGAAAGAAGTAGTGCAAAAAGCGTCCTATCGTGATGAGTCGTTGCTTGATAAACTATAAGTGAAATTGGAGGACAAGACAATGAAAAATGAAGTTAAAAAATATTTTATGGTAATCGCTAAGTGTGGACATGTAGGGAGAAAAAGTTACGTTCCGGTAAAATTTGCAGTAGTAGCTGAATCTGGTAAAAAAGCTGCTAAAAAGGTAAGACAATTTCCAAGAGTTAAGCACAATCATAAGGATGCGATTCTAGATGTTATGTGTATTACACTAGAAGAGTTCTTAGAGATTAAGGAAGTTAATAATAACGATCCATATTTAAAATGCCACTCTAAACATGAACAAAATCTAATTACTAATCTAACTGAAAGAATGGTAGAAGATCTACATAATGTAAAACAAACATTAGATAAGCAAATTAGGAAAGATAGAGTTGCTTATAAATTAAAAAAATTCAAATTATTAGAAAAATCTTCAATGATGGAGGATTATTGCTATGCGTATTAATTCAATTAGATATAACAATTCTGTTGTCGATGGTCCTGGTATTAGAACTGTACTCTTTATGCAAGGCTGTGATATCAATTGTAAAGGATGCCAAAATAGATCGACGTGGGACACCAACAAAGGAAAAGAAGTAAGTATTGATAATTTAATTAATGAATTAAAACAAAAAGTATTTAATAAGAAAATTACTATTTCTGGAGGCGAGCCATTGGTTCAAAAAGATGAATTAGTGAAACTTATTGATAAACTTGCTGAAGAAGGCTTTGATATAGCTTTATATACAGGGCACACAAGAGATGAAGTCCCATCTGAAATTATTTCTAAAGTTAAATATTTAAAGACTGGTAATTTTATTCAAGAATTAAAAACAACTATTAAACCTTTTGTAGGTTCGGAAAATCAAATCTTTGAGGAGGTATCTAAAGATGAAACAACTAAATAATGATAATGCTGCTAATAGAACTAGCTATGTTGGATACGTATATAACGTAGGTGAAAAAGAATATAAAAATAAAATATTAAATAGTCTTCCAAAAGAATGGGCAGATTTACATAGAACAGGTGCAATTCATATTCATGACTTGGATGCATATGATTTAACTTATAACTGCTTAACATTCGATATCATCAATAAGTTCCCATATGATGAATTCAAGATGTTTAGTGAACAAGGTAAAATTATCCATTTGTTTGAATTTATCAAAGATTTATTTACTAAACTAGGTAATGAACAATCTGGTGGTATGACATTTGCCAATTTCGATAATGAAATAGCTGAAATCTTATCTACATTTGAAATTGATTATTCAAAGTATAAAGATTTAATTACTGATTCAATTGCTGAATTAATATTATGGTGTAATGGTAATCATTCAAGAATGGGCCAAACTAGTTATTACGTAACTTTAAATATTGGTTTAGCTAAAAATGAATGTGCTAGATTCATTGCTCATGAAGTAATTGATAGATTCTTGAAATTAGGTGATATGGTATTTAAACCGAATATCGTATTTAAAGTAGTTGATGGAATTAATAATAAACCTAGTGATCCAAATTATGATCTATTAAAATTAGCTTTATCTTGTACAGCTAAAAAGATGATACCTACATATCTTCTTTGTGATTGCAAAGGTGATAAAGAAACTAATCCTGAAAGATTATCGGTAATGGGATGTAGAACTAGAGTGGTTTCTGATCTTTATGGTGAAGATGGTGCTATGGGTAGAGGTAATATCACAAATATTTCTATTAATCTTCCTAGACTTGCCTTAGAGATTGATAAGAACAATAAAGAATTATCAATTGATGAGAAATTCGAACTTCTGAAATCAAAATGGGATGAAGTAGCTAGAGCTACAAAAGATATCTTACTTGATAGATATCATAAAGTATGCAAAAGAACTCCTGATGATTTTCCAACAAATAGTAGCTATCATCTATGGTGCGAAGATTTCAAAGGAGATTTAGAAGAAGTATTCAAGCATGGAACATTATCACTAGGATTCATTGGATTAAGTGAAGCTATAGAAGTTATTACTGGTTCAAAGTATTATTCAAGCATGGATAATTATATTATGACTTTAGGCTTCGTAAAACATATGAGAGATTATTGCGATTTCTTAAAGAATGAATACAAGCTTAATTTCTCATTACTTGCAACATCAGGCGAATTAATTAGTGGTAGATTCATTGAATTTGATAAAGATCTATATAAACCAGATGTTGATATTTTTACAAAAGGTTATTATACAAATTCATTCCATATAGATGTAGACTCAAGACTTCCTGGATATAAGAAGATCCAACTTGAAGGATTATTCCATGAAATATGTAATGGTGGATGTATTACATATATCGAACTTGGTGAAGCTCCACTAGGTAATGAAGAATCTCTAGAGGAATATATCAATATTGCAGCCGAAGCGGGAGTTCATTATCTAGGATTTAATTTTCCTAAAGATGTATGTAATGAATGTGGAACTACGGGAGTATTTGATTATTGTCCTAAATGTAAATCACATAACATTACAAGAATCAGAAGAGTATCTGGATATCTTGAAATTCTAGATGGATTTACCAAAGGAAAGAAAGCTGAAGAAAAGAATAGGAAGAAAAATTAAGATGATATTTTACATTTCAGATACACATTTTAGAGATCAAGCCATTTTTGATAAATGTAAGAGGCCATTTAAATCATTAGATGAAATGGAATCAACAGTTATCAGCAAATGGAATAATAAAGTTAATGATGAAGACGTTGTTTATGTACTTGGTGATATCGTTAAAGATGATGACGCATCAGCAATTCAAATCTTTAAAAAACTAAAAGGTCATAAGCATTTAATCGTTGGTAATCATGACCATTTAATCTTAGAAGAGATTAGAAAATCAAATATATTTGAATCAGTAAAATTCATCGATTTAATTATGGATAAAAATAGAAAAGTTTGTATTTGTCATTATCCACTAATGGATTGGATGGAATTTAATAGAGAAGGAATCTTGGTTTATGGACATATTCATAATAAGACACCTAAGAATGGATATGCTTATAAAATGATGAAAGATTATTATGCAAATCTACCTGCATATAATTGCGGAGTAGATGTATGTGAATTTGAGCCAAGAACACTAGATGAACTTATTCATTTAAAGGAGGTAAACAAGGATGAACCATATATCAATTGAGGGTATGGATGGAGTTGGAAAATCAACTACATGTGAATTGCTTGCTGAAAAACTAGGATATATATTTGTTGAAAAACCATTACACTATCTTCTTGATGATAGTGATGAAGAAATAAAGCAATATCAAAAAGTTGCTAAAAGGGTTAATGAAAATCCTAATAGAAACTTTACAGCTTGGTATTATGGTTTAAATAATATTTATCTTTACGAAAAATTCAAAGATCAAAATATTGTTACTGATCGTCATATTGTTTCAAATTATTGTTGGAGTGGAACAACATATAATAAAGATATCTATAATCTAATCTTAAAGAAGATTGGAAAACCTAAACTTACTGTAATTTTATATGCAAAACCTGAAGCAATATTAGCTAGATTAAAGAAAAGAGATATTAATGATTCTGATATTTCTAAAGTTAGCAAAAGCGAAAAAGCATATGAGAGAATGATATATTTTTGTGAAACTAAAAAACTTGAATATATTGTTATCGATACAACGAATAAAGATGTTGAAACAGTAGTTGATGAGATTTTAAAAAGAATTGAGGTACTTAAATAGGATGAATGTAGATAATTTAAGACTTTCAAAAGATATGAAGTACGAAGCTCTATACTGGGCTTTAGGTTTTGAAGAGTTAAGTAAGGGAATATTTACTAAATTCTACAATAAAAGCTTCAAAGTGGAAATTAATGCTGATAAGCAACTGGTTGACTTTTCAAATAAGATTTCAATCGTTAATGGCGAAGCATTGCTTTTAACAACACATAAGAGTTTTGTTATCTTAGAATGTATTGATAAATTATTGACTATGGGATATAAGCCTAGTGAGATAATTGTTGATCTAGATAATGAATACGACATTTACTGCAATGATTTATATATCAAATGTTATGAATGGAATCATATTGAAGAGGATAGAGTTGAATTTAAAAAAGATGTATTCAAATCCGTTTCTTATGAATCAAGATTAATTAGCGGAGTAATAGAAAGAAGAACATCAATTAAAACTTCTGATGGATTAATTTATAATCATGGAATCTTTGAAAATGAGTCAAGATTAGTTGATTATAAATTATATAATTCTAATGATATTATCTCAGACGATTTCATTATTAAAGCTGGCGTAGCAATTAAATACACAGGAAATAAAAACATAATTATAGTTCCTGATGGGGTCAATGAATTAGCACCATGCTTATTTTGGGATAATCAGGTAATTGAAGAAGTAATTCTTCCAGATACTTTAATTAATATCTCTGGTGATACATTCTATAATTCAACTAACCTTAGAAAAATTAATATCCCAAAGAATGTAAAGTTCATGGGAAATAACCCATTTGCTGGATGCCCTAATATAAAAGTTAATAATGAATCACCATATTTCAATTTAGTAGATGGCGTTTTATACAATAAAGATTTTACAAGACTTATATATTATCCAATTTCTAAAAAAGAAGATAAATACGAGATAAAAGAAGGATGCAGAATCTTAGGAAAACATTCATTTTACCTTTGCGACAATCTTAAAGAAGTAGTTATTCCATCGTCAATAATAAAATTAGAGAATAATCCATTTTCAGGATGCACGAAGATTAATATAGTTAATAAATCTGAGTATTATCACATTGATGATTCGGTTATTTATGATAAGGATTATTCATCAGTAATCGGTTGCCTTAATTCTATTGACACTGATTGTCTAGTTTTAAAAGATGTTAAGAGAATATGTAGAAATTCATTCTGGAACTGTAAAGGAATTAAAAAGATAGTTTTTCCGGAAACCCTTGAATCAATCGGATATAATCCGTTTGTTAGTTGCTCTAATATTGAATTTGAATCTCATAGCAGATATTATGTAGTTTACAACAATGCACTATATACAGCTGATAAATCAAAATTAGTTTGTTATCCAGCTAAATACGCAGTTAATGAGGTCTATCTTCCTGATGAAACAATAATACTTGAGCGTGGAGCTTTCTCAGGATGCGATAAAATGACTGCCATCCATCTGCATAATGTTTCAATTATCTCTAAGACTTGCTTCACAAATTGTAATTCATTAGAAAAAGTATGCTGCTCAGATTTAGTTACTTATATTGGCGAATGGGCATTCGCGCATTGCACTAATTTAAAGGAATTATCAGTTTATAAAGACTGCTTTATAGATAATAATGCAACATTGAACAGCCCTGTTAAAATCAACAAGAGAGATGAACTATCTAATTATGTCATAGAGTCAGACAACTTATACACATTAAAATCAATGACTAATTTATATAAGAAAAAGATTAAGTCGATTTTAATTGATCCACCTTATAATTCTCATATTGACCACATTGGATATAAAGATACATTTGATTGTGATTACGAGAAGTTTATGGTGGATAGAATCAAACTTGCTAGCGAACTATTGACTATCGACGGTTTTTTAGTTATCAATATTGATGAAGGTGAAGTAAAACATCTTTCTTCCTTGTCAGTTTTAAAAGATTTATTCTATAAAATTAAAATTTATAAGTGGGAAAAACTTCATCCCTATTTTGATAAGAATAGGAGCGTTAACCCAAATAAAAAGGTTGTAAAATACGAATTCATCATCGTTTGTTATAAGTCTAAGGAATCTAAATTAAACTTAATAAAACAACCATATTTGGATGGTGAAGTTTTAAAGGAAAAGGAATCTAAAGTTCCATCAACATTTAAATGCTTTGGTACTAATTCATCAGCAAAAGATGAAATAGCTGAACTATTTGGCGATAGAGCTTACTTCCAAACTCCTAAGCCTTTAAAACTAATGAAGGAACTTGTGAGAGCTACTTCAAATAAAGACTCTATTATTTTGGACTTCTTTGCAGGATCAGGCACAGTTGGCCATGCTGTAGTTGATTTGAATAAAGAAGATGGTGGTAGTAGAAAGTATATTCTTATCTCAAATAACGAATCAAACATTTGCAGAAATGTTACACTTAAAAGAATGCAAATGGTCGATGATAAGTTCTACTTCATAGACTAGTTTAAGAGGATTTTTCCTCTTAAACTAGTGACGCAAAGGGCATTTTATTTTAGATGTCTAATAAAAAGTAAAATAGAACTATAAAAAAGGAGACTTTGTATGAGATATTTGTTTTTCGATATTGAATGTTGTAATGGAAAAGATATATGTGAATTTGGTTATGTGATAACTGATACTGAATTCAATATATTAGAAAAAGATGATTTCACAATCAATCCAGAAAATAAATTTAATCTTACAGGTAGACCTGATGGTAGAGATTTATATCTTTATTATCCTGAGTCTACATATTATAAAAGCCATAAATTTCCATATTTCTATGATAGAATCAAAGAACTTATTGAATACCCTAATCAATTAATAGTTGGACACGCTATAATTAATGATGCAAAGTTTATTAGAAACGCCTGCAATAGATATAATCTAGGACCTATTAATTTTAAGTTTGCGGATACTCAAAGAATGTATTCTGAATTTACAAATTTAAGAAAAAGCATATCTTTAGAAACGGCTGGTGAAAACTTGAATGTAGAGAAACCTAAATATCTTCATAAGAGTGACGATGATTCTGAACTTACAATGAATCTTGTTAAAGGCATGTGCAAGGAACTAGAGTGTTCATTAGAGGAGTTGATTGAATTATGCGATTCTTGTAGTGGTAAAAGTGAAAATTTTGATATCAAATATGATGATGTAGAGATTCGCCAAAAGAAAAGATATGAATCAGCTAAAAATGGAAGCAATAATAATATTAGAGGTCGTAATTATAGAATGTTCCTACAATTTCTAGATGGAGTTAAACCTCAAGGAGATACTATTGAATCACAACTAAATGGCAAATCATTATGCGTAAGTTTAAATTATGAAATTGGTCATTTTAAAGAAATGCTATCTTTGGTTCAACTTTTAAAAAATCATAATGCTACATATAACATGAAAGCATCTAACAATGATATCTTCGTAACATACTCATTTAAGAACGATGAAGGAAATGAAAGATTCTGTACAAGACTAAAACATGTAAAAGATGCTATTGAAGAAGGGAAAACAATTCAAATAATATCATTTGAAGAATTGCTTTCTATTCTTGGAGTTACAGAAGAAGATTTATTGTCAATGTCATTTCCTGAAGAGAGTAGTTTTTATAAGAAACCAAGGCCTAGACAAGAGAAAAAGACGCCTAAGATTACTAAATCTAAAACTCAAAACTCAACATTAGGCGATTTGTTTCCTGAATTATTTGAAAAACTAAGAAACGAAATAAATGATGAGAAATGATTTGTTACTACATTCACGTATTCCTAAGTGTAGACATAAATAAACATATGTTCAAGTGGCATATAGTAAATTATCATTTTACAAATCACTGGCTATTTCTAAGTTAGATGAGTTAGTTAATTCGTTAATCTAAAAATAAAAATGTAGTATTAACTACCAACCTAATTTTCAATAGTTTTATATAAAAAATAATCCGATATCTCTATTTGATATCGGGTTATTTATTTAACATTATATTCCTTGCGGATTCAACTTCAATCTTATTTGTTCTAAATAAATTCACAACTGTCATGAACTTATAAACCTTAAGTATTATGTCAACTTGAGTCTTATCATCGTCGTGACCATACTTAAATTGCTTCTGAAGCCTTTTCGCAAGATAAATAGCGAATTGTGGATTATAGTTTTCAGTCAAATCTAAAACAAATGTTTTATTTCTTGAACCGTTAATTTTGACAATTTTATCGAATAACGCTACCAAGGCATCATCTAAAGTTGGATCTGCTTTATACTCTTTCGCAATACCATATAAATCAGAAAGAAGTATATCGTATATGTCGTCTTTGCCTTCAAAATAGTAATAAAAGTCAGTTCTTAAGATTTTCATTGTATCAGTTAAACTAGAAACAGTGATTTTTTCATATGGTTTAGAAACGAATTCTTTTATCGCTGGTTTTAAAAGCTTTATCTGTCTGTCGTAGGATATTCTATTAAATACTTGTTTAGGCATAATAATTCTCCCCAAAAAACATACTAAAAAGATTATAGGTTTTTTGACATCTTTTGTCAATTGTATTTTTAAAATAAATAAATACTTATTTATAAGTTAAATGTAAAATCTAAATTTGTGTAGGAAAAAGATAATTTTATTGTATAATGAAAAGAGACTAATACAAGAGGAGTTAAAAATGAAATTAAACGTTAAAAGAACAATGTGGATTGGCTTAGCGTTCTTTGGAATTCTACTCGTATGGCAGCTATACAATTCATATTGTGCACCTATGTTATCATTACTATTTGCGAAGCATGATTATGCTAGCGAAGTCGCAGCAGGCGAAGCTTTAGGCTATGTAACAATGAAAGATTTGTTAGCGCATGACATTATAAAAAAGGAACAATTTTTAGATATCCAATGGAAAGTTGGAATCATCATGGCTTTAGACAATATCGCTGCGCTATTCATAATGCCTATATTTGGTAACTTATCTGATAAAACAAAGACAAAACTCGGTAAGAGAACACCTTATATTTTAGTTGGATCAATCGTTACTGCGATAGCTTTACCATTTATACCACTATTCTTCTCTAAAGGTATGGGAAACAATGAAGGAGCTATTCTAGGATTCCTTATCGGTATGATTGTAACTATGGTAATCATTATAGTATTTATGATGAGCTATCGTTCACCTGCGGTTGCGTTAATGCCTGACTTAACACCAAAACCATTAAGAAGTAAAGCCAACGGTTTAATAAACATTGTTGGATATGTTGGTGGCGCTATTGGTGCTGTATTCGCTATGGTTATTCCTGTTACTAAATATTTTGATGGATCAAATAAATCATTATTTATGTTAGAAATACCATTTATAGTATGTTCATTATTCTTACTTGGTTCATTAGTATTATTACTATTTAAAGTTAAAGAAAATAAATTACATGAAGAATTAGATTCAGAATTAAAGTTATATGAAGATTCTGGTGAAACAGAAGAAGCTATCACAACCAGTGAAAAGATGAGTAAATCTAATATTAGAAATTTAGCTTTAATATTAGTTGCGGAAGTATTCTGGTTCATGTCGTTAAACGCTATAGAAACTTTCCAAACTAACTACTTTATGTTCTACCTTGATACATCATCATCAGGTGGTGCAGTAATGACTCTATTAAGTGGCGCCGCAAGTGTTGCGGGATTCTTAATCGCAGGATTAATCGCTGATAAACTCGGAAGAAAATGGACAATATTCATTGGTATTTGTGTAGTTGCGTTAGGATATGTAATATATTCATTAATACCTGGAAGAGTTACCGATGACGATGCTATATTAACATTTGAACAATCATTACCTTGGTTATTCTTTGTTTTAATGCCTATAATCGGCTTCGCTACATCATTAATTCATATCTGTTCATTCCCACTAGTTACAGATTATTGTACAGCTGATAAACTTGGAAAATTCACATCACTATACTATACTGCGTCAATGTTAGCTCAATCTACTACTCCAATTTTAATTGGACTAATCTTCAGAGCGACTGGTTGGAACGCACTTCCAATATATTCTGCAGTACTAATGGGTATCGCAGGATTAGTATTCTTCTTCGTTAAAGCTCCAAAAGGAGGAGATAGAAGCTCAAACGCAAAAGGTTTAGAAGCCTTAGGAGCTGATGATTAATAATTAATAGAAGGGCGTATGCCCTTTTATAATGTAAATATATGAATAAATATCCATTAGATAAAGAATTAAAATTTTTAAGACATTTTAATGCGCCAGTTGGTAGAGGATTTCTACCAATTGGATCTTTTATATTAAAGATATGTCCAAAAGGTTTTAATAAAAGAAAAGTTAATATTAAGGAAATAAAAATAGATAAATTTAAAATTATAATTGTTACACCTCTTGAACTATTAAATGAAGTATCACCATGCCTCTTTTATATACATGGTGGAGGATTTATGTATAGATCGTTTCCTGGTCATTATCATTTAATGGAAGAATACGCTATTCAATCTAGATCAAAGGTTATAGGAATAGATTATAACCTTTCACCTAAACATCCATTCCCACATCAAATTAATGAATGTATAAAAGCGTATAAGTATATATTAGATAATAAAGAAATATTAAAAATAGATACAAATAATATCGTTATAGGTGGAGATTCTGCGGGTGCATCACTTGCGATGGATACTTTATTAAAAATAGAAGAATCAAATCTACCAAAAATAAAAAGTCTATTTTTAATTTATCCTGTAGTTGATAACAGAGGAAATACAGAATCAATTAAAAGATTTACTGATACACCTGGGTGGAATTCTATTAATAATAAAGTAATGTGGGAATATTATCTAAATGGTAAAGATTATAAAACACCACTTTTAAGGATTGATGAATTTAATATAAAGAATCTATATATAGAACTGGCAGAATATGATTGTCTTCATGATGAAGGATTAGAATTATTTAATGCATTATCAGAGAAGACAGAAGTTAAAATATTAAATGAAACTAATAATACTTTCCACGCTTATGACTTCAACAAAAAAGCAAAAATAACCATAGATTCTTTAAATAAAAGAATAGAATTCTTAAAATTATCATTTAATGATTAATGCGGTTTCGTGGTGGAACGCTCAAAAAACCTCAAATGATTAAGAAAATAATACAGTTTCTAATTAAAAATAGTGTTTTTGATGAGAAAACATTTACTTATTATTCAATTAATAATTGATTTTTATCCCCAAAAGTTATATAATTGGTGCGTAAATAACAAGGATGGTGAGAAAATGAAAACATTTAATTACTCAAACTTAAAAAATAAAACATGGGATATTAAGATAATTAATTATTTGACTCAAATCCATGAAGAAAAAGGCAAACAACAATTGTTTTTAAAACAAAAGCATGAAGAATTAGAAAAATTAGTTATTATCGCAAAAATACAAAGTACTGAATCATCTAATGAAATTGAAGGCATTAGAACAACTAATACTAGACTAAGACAATTAATAAATGAAAAAACAGCTCCTAAAAACAGAGCTGAAGAAGAAATTGCAGGATATAGAGATGCTTTAAATATTGTACATGAAAATTTTGATTCAATACCTATTACACCTAATTTTATTCTTCAATTACATAAAGTATTGTTGTCTCATACATCAACTTCATTTGGTGGAAAATATAAGAATGTCCAAAATTATATTAGTGCGACTGATGAAAATGGTAAGTCATTTACTTTATTTACACCATTATCACCATCTGAAACACCAACTGCAATGCAAGAATTATGTGATGAATACAATAGAGCTCTTGGTGAAGGAATAGTAGATCCACTAATTTTAATTCCATTATTCATTCATGACTTTTTATGTATTCATCCATTTATTGATGGGAACGGAAGAATGTCTAGATTATTAACAACACTGCTTTTATATCGTTCTGGTTACTATGTAGGAAAGTATATATCACTTGAGGCTAAAATAGCTAAGAATAAAGATTTATATTATGATGCATTATATGATTCTCAAATTGGATGGCACGAAAATGAAGATGACGCTACGCCATTTATAAAATATTTGTTAAGTACGATTGTTAGTGCATATAATGATTTTGAAGAAAGAGTAGAATTAGTATCCGATAAGAAGCCTAGTATTGAAGTGATTAGAATGGCAGTTAATTCAAAACTAGGAAAATTTACAAAGAGAGATATACTAGAACTTGTGCCTTCATTATCATCAACTAGTATTGAAAGAAATTTAAAAGAATTATGTGATACAGGTGAAATAAAAAAAGAAGGTGTTGGCAAATCAACATACTATATTAGATTAAAGTAATAACATTAACTTTTTGTATTAAATCTGTTTTAAATAATTTACTCTTATAAAATATGCGTATACTAATAAATTGGTTTTAGATGGTATAGCACTATATTGTATTAAAGAATATTAGATTAGAGTAAAATCTAGTCTATTATTTTTTTGGAGTTCAAATATATGAAAAAAATGACAAACTAAAACTTTTGTTTATCAAACCATACGAGAATACCCCATCCTCTTTAGGCTGGGGATGAAAATCGGATATAAATAACTAATATGTTCTTGAAAACAATTATATTATTTAGTATAATAAGAAATGTAAGAAAATTCTTTTTTGTAGGAATATATAAAAGGAGAAAAAGATATGAAAGATATTAAAGAGGATAGATTTATAGTGAGTGTTAAAGTTGGACCAAAAGGACAAATAACAGTACCAGCTGAAGCTAGAAAGATGTTTGAAATTAAAGAGGGTGATACTTTAATGGTAATGGGTGATATTAAAAGAGGAATAGCCTTAATTAAAGATACTGAATTTTACAAATTAATGGGAGCTATGTTTAATAATGGAAAAGGCGATCAGAATTAATAATTTAACAAAAATATATAAAGATATTGTTGCGGTAGATAATTTAAATTTAGAAATATATGAAGGAGAATTATTTTCTCTTCTTGGAGTTAATGGTGCTGGTAAAACAACAACTATAAAGATGTTATCTGGTTTAACTATAGCTTCATCAGGTGAAGCTTATATACATGATTATTCAATTAATAAAGATATTGATAAAATAAAAGAATTAATTGATATATCAATGCAAGAAACAGCTATAGCTAGAAAATTAACTGTTGAAGAAAATATTGAGTTTTATGCAAAGTTATCAGGTCAAACAGTTGATGAAATAAAAGAATCTAAGGAAAGATTATATAAAGCTTTTGAACTTGATAAAGTTCTCAAGAAGAAAGCTTCAAATCTTTCAGGAGGATGGCAAAGAAAATTATCAATTGCGCTTGCATTAGTATCAAAACCTAAAGTTCTATTTTTAGATGAACCAACACTTGGGCTTGATGTTATAGCGAGAAGAGAACTATGGAAAATAATAAATGAACTTAAAGGAAAAATGACTATCATTTTAACTACCCATTATATGGAAGAAGCTGAAGCTTTATCTGATAGAATTGGTATTATGAAAGATGGAAAATTACTATTTGTCGGAACAAAAGAAGAACTATATTCAAAAACAAATAAAACAAATGTAGAAGATGCCTTTATTGAGGTTGTTTCAGGAGGTAGCTTGTAATGAAAGATTCAATATCTAGAATACTTGTTTTAACTAAAAGAAATCTAAAAGAAATCTTAAGAGATCCTTTGTCTTTAATCTTTACTTTAGGCATGCCGCTATTTATGGAAATATTATTTTATTTAATATTTCATAGTTTAACTAAGCAGTTTGAAATGAAATATTTAGCACCAGGAATAGTGGTATTTGCAGAAAGTTTCTTATCTTTGTTTGTTGGCTTATTAATTGCATTAGATAGATCAACATCATTTTTAACAAGATTATATGTTTCTAAAGCTAAATCATATGAATTTATATTTTCATATGCAATCGCAATGCTTCCTATTGTTTTAGTTCAATCAATATTATTTTTCTTGGTTGGTGGAATATTTGATTCATCTATTTTTGGTGTAGGAATGGTCTTAGCAATTTTATTTAGTCTTATTACATCCTTATTTTTCATTTCTATTGGAATACTTCTTGGTACAGTCTGCAGTGAAAAATCTATTGGTGGTATCTCATCAATAGTCATTGCTGGACAATCAGTATTATCTGGAATGTGGTTTCCAGTTGAAGGCTTAAATGAAGGGATTATTACTTTTATGAAAATATTGCCATTTAAAAACGCTACAATTCTTATTCAAAATATGATCTTAGGAGTTAATGATTCATTTAATGATTTTCTATTACCTTTATTAATAGTATTAGCGTATACAGTAGTTTCATTTGTTGTAGCAATAATACTATTTAAAAGAAAAATGAAATCTAGATAATAACATCATTATAGTATTTGGATTATTCCATCAGGTGAAGTGATATATAACAAAATGTACTTTTATTAATGCTGTAGTTCATAAAAGAACTAGAATTGTGATACGAGGAATCGGTCACAATTTTTTGTTTTTAGGGGGTAAAAATATTAACCACTTTATTACCCGTTTATTCTTATTTTATTAACCACGTTAAGATAATTAAACACTTGAAAATGTGTATCAAATGTGATACAATATTTTAGGAGATGATAGATATGCCTAAAGAAAATAAAAACGAACTGATTCACATTAGAATAGAGCCAACAGTGAAAGAAAAGTCAGAAAATATTTTTAATAAGCTCGGAATTAATATGTCTTATGCTGTATCTTTATTTTTAAATCAAGTAATACTTAAAAATGGCTTTCCTTTTAATGTGGAATTGCCAAAAGTTAACGAAACTGAATTGGAATCTTTAGCTAAAATAATTGAATCAACTGGTGGTAATGGAGTAGTAAGTGAAAAGAATCAAAAAATAATTCATTTGTATTCATTAGGCGAAATTGACTATGAGACGGCTGTATTTGCTATAAAGAGGAGTTTTATGTAATTATGAAAGATCCTTATGTATATGAAGGTACTAATGTACTAATCAATTTAGCAAATATTAAGGAACAAGATAAACTTGATAATTTTGAAACGACTTTATCACGTGTCGCAATCGTAGAATTATTAAAAAACCCTATTAATATAACTTCAACAAAAGATATATTTGAAATTCATAAAAGATTGTTTAAAGAAGTATATTCTTGGGCAGGAAACCCTAGAACAATAAACATTTATAAAACAGAACCGGTTCTTGGAGGCTTATCTGTCAATTATTCTGATCATAATCAAATTATGAAAGATTTAAACAAAATTCAAAATGATATTGATTCAGTTGATTGGGTAAATAGTAGTAAAAAAGATATAATATCAAAAGTTGTTAGGGTTATATCTAGTTTATGGCAAGTACATGCTTTTAGAGAAGGCAATACAAGAACTATCTGTCTATATTTATATTTTTTTATGAAGAAATACAACTTGAAGCTTAATGTTGATTTTATTGGGGAACATTCAAAATTTTTTAGAAATGCGCTTGTGCTTGCTTCAATAGGAGAATATAGTGAATATGAACATTTAGAAATGATATTATCAGATGCTATAAGTTTAAAGAAAATAATAAATGGTGAATCAAAATATCAAACAATAAAAGATTATAATCTAGAAAAATATGAATATAATTATCATCATTTGAAGAAAGATTAATTATTATTGTGTTATATCAAGAAGGGAATTGATGGAGGAACTATAAATGGACGCAAGAGCAAGTAATATAATAAGATTTATTGATGGAAATGATAAAAATTTATAATTCCCATATATCAAAGACCTTACAGTTGGAAAAGAACAAATTGTAAGCAATTATTAAAGATTTAGTTGCTGAATATAAAAACAATTATCTAACATATTTTTTTCTAAGCTTAGCGTATGTGGAAGCAGTAGTATGTTATTTGTCTCCTAGCCTTAAAGGCGGAGGCTTTTTCTTATTACACGAAAGGGTGTTTCGAGGGTGTTTCAAAATTTAAGGGGTGTTTCATTTGTATTACCACACTTGTTCTTATACATATTGAAACAACTGTGTTGATACGAGATTTCTATCTCAAATCAGCACTTTTTCTTTATTTTTAGGCATTTTTGGTAGGGTTCAAGTCCCGTATTAATCAAATTGCCTAATTTTTATTGGCTCAAAATTAGCATCAATTGTGTATTACCACGAAAGGTCTTGAAAAACCACGAAAGCACCACGAAAGCTCTCTAATTACCATTTTAAATTAGAAGGATACTACCATAAAGAACATGCAAAAATACTAAGTGATATTGATAACGCTAAAAAAGCAATTAGAAAAGAGACGACTTCAAGCCGATTATATTAGAGCATTTATAGTCGAGCTTGACTCAAAGCCTAATTTAATTGAAGAATATGATATTGATATTAGGTCATATTTAATTGAAAAAGCAATAGTAAATCAAGATGGAAGCATCACGTTCATTTTCAATAACGGAAAAGAAATTAAAATTTAAACTGCGCAGTTTTTGATAGTACAGTAGAGACACCAGTGCATTCTTCTTGCTTTGGCGTTTTTTCTTTACAAAAATATCTCAAGATAGTAGGCAAAATTAGTTCTATATAGTACAATATATTAAGAGGTGAGAATATATGGTCGTTTGCATTAAAGACAAAATCAAAAATATTAACGCTGTCATTGGATGTA
>OCVV011341688.1_pt1 | contig 52107 bp, 80 predicted proteins | sample 1539721 | NCBI WGS metagenome assembly OCVV01 (sample SAMN02144230, study PRJEB22623) | gut metagenome | biome: sheep rumen | host: Ovis aries | place: New Zealand
ACCAGCAGTTAATGTTAGCTGCAGCAAGTGTATTCTGATGGGCATCTACCAGTCTGCCGAAATATCTGGAAGGCACATTCAGCTTTCCACACAGATGACCAGTCGCAAGAGAACTGAGAGGAAGAGATTTATCCTCAAAGTTGAGATTCAGAGTATCATCCATGCGAATAGCATCTGCAGCAACCTTATAATCTTTGCAGTCAGACTGAATCTTACGCGCACTCTCAAGAAGAGCATTAAAATCCTGGCTGGTATTGAGCATTTCAGACATATTCATCATTTTATTTTCCTCCTATTAAGTGGTTGAGCATCATTTAGCTTACAGTAACATTGTATCAAGTACAAATATATTTGTACATATAGCAGATCATACAAGTTTCTGTAACTAAAATTGTGCACTTTTAACTGTATATAAATAGAAGCCCTCAGAATTATTTTCTAAGGGCTTCTCGGATTTGGCATATAAGTTATTAAGAAATGGTTAAAGGTACCAGAGAACGCGATATTGTGATTATAGCATTAACTTCTGCCGGGAGTAGTAAATGCTTTCTCGATAGACCATCCCATACGGTAGATTCTTCCGTAAAGGGTATTTGCAGAAATTCCCAGTTCCTTTGCCCAGGCACAGATGTTCTGAGATCTTCCATCAAATTCCAGCTGAGCTCCTCTTCCAGGTTTCGGCCCCTTATTTCCTGCTTTAGCAACTTTCTTCTTATTTACAGTTTCCTCAGCAGTCTTGTCAGATTCTGCAGCCTTTTCCTGCTTTTCATCATAAGAATTATCTTCCCACTCATCTTCATGCATATCGTGAGTAATGTCGGTTGCCTGAGCAGCTTCAGAAGCAAGATCTGGAGTAACCTCTTCCTTCTCTTCAAGCTTATTCTCTTCTGCTGCTTTTTCTGCGGCGAGAATTCTTTCAATGACTGCCGACTTGGCTTCTTTAAGACCGCTGCGCGTACGGTTACATTTAACTTTAACTCCAAGGTTATCTGCGATCGTGATCAGAGCGGCACCATTAAGTGCATACAACTTTTCTTCTCTTGTCATTTTATTTTCCTCCTTATTAATCATACACAAATACAAGTGATCTGGTATCAATTTCTTGCTCTTCTGCTTGTCTAAGAATCTCTTCTTTTAAGCAGTCATAAGTTCCGACTTCATTTTCTATATCGATGTATGCTTCTGCATAAAGCTCGATTCCATCTACATCAACAATCATATAATCTACATCCATAGTCCAATTTCTCGACGGACCTCTTGCATATAGTACCATAAATTTTCTCATTTTTACCTCCGCATCATGTTGATAGCAGACTCGTAAAAATCGCTATATTCCTGATCATCTTCGATATTTTCACAAGCCTCGTCGATAATAGCTTCCAATTCATGATCAGATGCTCCGCTATTGAGTGCGGTTTCAAATTCCTTCAAATAATTTCTCATTACTATCTCCTTATCAAAGGCTTATTTAACTTACAAGGACATTATATCAAGTACCATCAAAAATGTACACAGGCAACCTTCACAAGAATGGTGGAATCTTTTTGTGCAATTTTATATGTACAAGCTACAAATATTATGATATTATTTGTTGGGAGGTATTATTCTATGACTAGATTAAAGGAATTGAGAATAAAGAGAAATATTACGCAGCAAGAATTGGCGGCAATGACTCATATTAATGTAAGGACGCTGCAATATTACGAACAAGGTACTAATAAAATAGACCATGCAAGATTAGATACTATTCTTAAATTGTGTATAGCATTAAAATGTGAAATAGGAGATTTGATGGAGGAAACGGATTGGTATCCACTTTATGAAGATTATATGGACATCAATTTTCCAGAATAAAAATAGACGGCTTAAAGGCCGTCTATTTTTCTAAGTACTCCATTATATAATTTTGGCTGAAGAATTTGAATGGTGGACATTAACTCATCCATGATTCTAAAAAGATCTTCTTTATTTTTACCCTTTATGCTTTCGCTGAACTCAGTACCTGAATCATATTCTATGTCGGGCGAGCTGGCATAGGAATATGTTACAGGAAAAGAATCTGGCTGGTTTTTATTAGGAAATAACTCATTTTTGATCGTGTAAAATGCAGCCAATTTTATACAAGTGGAAGCATTTGGATTCTTTTGGCCCAAGCATTCGGCAATGGCCTCCTGCAGATCTTGTTCAGTAATCACAAGAGGCCACCTCCTTTACATGCGCTCCATATTGTCGATAAATTCTCTTACCTTACGCTGCTTTTCGGTAGGAAGATCTGAGATTATACCCCGCATGTCTGCAATTATTCCTTGCATCTCATCGTCTGCATAAGAATATCCGCCTTCACGGGAATAACGTCCCATGCTGTCACGTTTAGCATTTCTGCCACGACCTCTTGCATAAGAATAATCGCTACGTCGGCCCATACCATATCTGCCTTTGTTGCCGCCCTCTTCTGCATAAGAAGTCATTGGATAGTACGCCATGCTGTACTCACCGAATTCGTCTTCCATCATTTCATCGGCTTTCATAAGATTCTTTTTAAGATGAGCCAGAGTGTCGGCATACTGAATTTCCTGCATGGAAAGATTGCCTTTTTCAGCTTTCTTTTCCAGGTCCTTAAGCTCATCGCAAACGTATTCATACAGTTTGTGCATCTCCATTCTCCTTTCCTCATGCAATCCGTGTGATTGTCAGGTTTGCATTTTGTACTTCGATCACGGGTGCGGGCGTGACTGTCGGATCAGTCGAAGCGGGAACAGCATCCACACTCAGACTGAAACAGCAACATCTCGGAACCTTGATGATCGCTGTACTGGTCACATTGCCGAATTCCTCCACAGCCGCAGGAGTAAAAATCGCTCTGCTCGTGAGCCTTGGTTCCCCATTGACGGCAATGGCCACAGCAATCGGCGTAACCGTGCCGTCTTCCGGAATGGCAATGTTACCATTGAAAGTCACCTGATACTGCGCGAAGCAGTTACACGGATTGTTGGTATTAGCACCACGGAGAATAAAATTCCCAGTATTGCCCTCGTGATATACATTACCACGATTGCAGGGAATAGATGTATCGAACAGGATAGGAGCATTTAGCGCCACTTCCTGAATCGGATTATACAAGAATTCACACGCCATGCTGCACCTCCTTAGAAGCTGCCGTTACCGCATCCGCATCCACATCCGCCATTGTTGCAGGTGAAGATAGGAGTACGACCGTAAACGGGAGTAGTAGGAACCGGGCAGGAATTCAGTCTGTTATACAGGGCATCCACCTCGTTGTTGAGACCCTGCTGGAACAGCGCAGTCTGCGCATTGTTGTTGGCAAGGATCGCCGCCGTCTGCTCAGTCTGAGAAGCCTGTCCGCGAGCGTACATGAGCTCGGAACGAAGGTTCGCATTCTCTCTGCGCTCGGCATCAAGACGATCCTGGCACAGGTCATCCTTAATGGACTGGATACCGGCGGTAATGGCATTCACGATTGCATTGGTGTTGCCCATGTTCTGCATTGTAACGTTCTGAAGCGCATCGCCAACAGCGGCACGGTCTGCGCAAGCCTCAGTTGCGACAGTGTAACGAAGATCAGCAACACCCGTGTTTACTCCGTTGAAGCCCTGCATGTTTGCCGTCTGTTCCGCGAAGGAACGGTTCAGGTTTGCAAGCTCATTAGCATTCATCTGCTGAGTGATAGCGTTCTGCGCTCCGGTCACAGCAGCAGTAGTCCCGGCGAAGCCATTGCAAAGAGACTGCTGAACGCCTGCAAAACCGTTTGCCATACCCATCTGAATGTCGCCACAGCATCCGCAAAGCTGAGTGGCAAGGTTGCTCACGCCATCACGCACGGAAGTAACGGAGTCATGAAGCTGTGCATCTCTGAAGCCGTCATTGACATTGTTATTGATTCCATTCTGTCCGTTCAGAAGCCATGGGAAGTCGATTCCGAGACCGCCGCCAAAGCCGCCTCCGAAACCATTTCCCCAACCATTACCGCCGATCAGGAGAAGCAGAAGAATCCACGCCCAGTCGCCGCCAAAGCCCATGCCGCCACCGTAACCACCCATCATTGGATAGCTGCCGTAGCCAGTCGGGCCTACAAGCATCGTTGCTCCGATTCCGCTGTTATCATCAGTAAGAGCCATAACTTTCATCCTTTCTACCGCTAATTTTTTGCGGTCAGTGACTATCTCAAGCGATAGTCAGTGTTTATATTTATCCTCGCTGACGTTGCGCACCCGTCGGCGGAAGATACGAAATTATCTGCGCCTCATGCCCTGAAGCATACGCATGGCCTGCTGATATCTGTTATTCGGTATCTGACCTGATTGCATAAGGCTATTTATGATCGCATTTGGATCATGAATATTTACATTTTGCGGAACATTAAATCCATGTTGTCTGAGAAAAGCGGCAGGATCAGATTTGACCTGCTGAAGCATTTGCGCTGGATTCTGCGGCCGTTGTGCTTGCTGTCCGAGTGACTGAAACAGGTTGCCCATTTCCATTCTCCTTTCTCTGGTTTAACAACGCTGAAAGTCTTTGTTCAAATTCTGCTCGCGTAATATACTCCGCAGAGACAGGATCTTCATGCGGCTTTTTAATGTACTCATCGAGATTTGCTTGACCGTTGGCAAATGCACTTTTAATGAAGATTGCAGAGTCATCTTTCATAATCATCATCTGAGTTTGTCCTGCGCCCACAGGGAAATTAAGTGCTTCGGCTTTATTTCCCACCTGCACAATCTCTGCCCTGATCGTAGGCGGAGTCATCATCTGCTGCTGTGGTTGTTGCAAATTTTGAACCGGCTGTTGCGGATATGGAGAATAAAAAGGTTGATAAGTAGCAGGAAAATAAGCGTTATAGGCCATTTTTAGTCCTTTCTATACCAAACGTAAATCGGTATACAATTTGAACTGTCCCATGAATCATATAAATCTCCATTCACAACAGTGGCTACATGGCCACCGAACCCTAATACAAACGTGCCAACTGGATTGTCGTGCGCAAAGTCACGCGCAGTATAGCAGTCTGGGCACCGATTTGGTATGGCTGATCTATAAAAACCATTCTGTCTTAAAACTGATCCCCACACACTATCTGACGATGGCATATCTCCCATGGCAAAACCGTTTGAGGCAATTAAATTATATGCTGTTTCCCAGTCTATATCTAAGGCTTTAGAAATTGCCCTTACTGCGCAATCCCCTACAGTCCTTCCAGTTGGGTTAGGATTATACTTTATCCACATTTGTTTTTATCCTTTTCCATAGACAAGATAAAATAATCTAAATCAAACAAATGGAGATTGCGGGAAAAGTCAAGACATAACTGCTTTGCATATTCCATTGAATATCCACAAGCCATTAATCTTCTTATATACTCTTTCATGTCCTTTTCCTCCTACATTATTCTAAAATAAAAAAGGCCCACCGAGAATGAACTCGGTGGGCATATTCTGTGCAGTTTTTATGCATTTGCTAAAATGGTAAGCTGCTTATTATATTTCACCAGTTTCTTACGAGCAAGCATTTTCTGCTTAGGGGTAAGAAATCCGGTCTTATTAAGAAACTCACAGAAGCTGGAGAGAATCGGAGCATCTACTCCATTAAATCCCTTTCCATTCTGCTCATGAGTTTCTTTATCATTCTGCTCCTCAGCAGTCTGGCAAGCATAGAGTTTCTTAAGTGCTCCATAGAGAACCTTATCATTGACCTGAACAAGATTCTTGATCTCGTCTTCTGTCCAGATTCTTTTAGCAGGAGTGGGTTTTACTTCCACGTCTTTAATAAACCACTCTCTTTCTTCGGAGTCATAATATTCTTCTGCATAACCTCTAAAAACCACTCTGCCGGTTGGCTGCCAGCCATTCCATCTTTCAGTTTCGAAGAGAGCATCTTCTCCATACTGAAGCCAGGACTCGCAATATTCTTCAGGCGTTCCGTGATACCAAGAAACTGAATTGTAATCAATCTCTCCTTTCTCATTCTCAAACTCAAACTGCCAGCCGCAGCAGAGATTGGGCTTCTGACCATAGTAGGTTTTATCTTCAATATCATACTTGGGACCTTGGCTATTAACGATAATTTCGAACTTACCACCCTCACGAAGGCTCTTGATCATGGTCTCATAATTCTTCATTTTATATTCTCCTCTCATGTTTGAGCGTTATTTAACTTACAAGAACATTATACAAAAATATTTGTACCTTGTAAATAAAAAATATGCACAAGGATTTGTTTTTTCCTTGTGCATATTTTCTTATAAGTGTTTAAAGAGCTTATCTTCTCCTCTATAAACAATGTTCTTTACTTGTCTTACTGAAAGCTCAAATTCTTCTGCCAACGGCTCATAACAAATCCCGTCGATGAATCTTCTTCTAAGGATAGCCCTGTCTCTTTCTGAGAAAATCCATTCGTTTATCAAGTGTTCGAGTTCTGATCTCGATAAATCGAATTTATTTTTCATCCCTTTTTCCGCCAATTCTTTACTCTTCCAGTACCATGGCACATATTACACGATACATAACCAGAACTACCACCGACTTTACGAACACGTTTCTTAGTTCTGACCCTCTGTTTTATCCTTGCCATAATTAATATCTCCTATGCCTGTAATTACGGCATCACCATTCCCGGTATCAACATCCTGCGAAACATCTTGTTCAGTCACCTCCCATGATCTTTCGTAGCATATCCACAGCCCGTTGGTCAGGACGAGAGATACGAACATGATAATGCAAAGAATCCACAGACGCTTAATAGTACGTTCCATTCTTGCTACGATACTTTCATGTACGATATAAGGTACAGGCTCATTCATAAACAATTACCTCCACTCCAGGTCCAGGATGCTCAACATATTTGCCGTCCCATTTACCGTCTGCATTAATGTAACAGTATCCATGTTTGTTTTTGACGAAAGTGTTTTTCGCCATTGCTCCTGAATGAGTCAGGTAGTACCAAATACCGTGATATTCAAGCCACTGATCGTTCAGCATCGCCCCGTCCTCCGGGTTGAGATAGTACCATTCGTCTTCAGACAGAAACCATCCTGTGACCATGTGTCCTGCCCCATCAAAGGCATACCAACGGTTATCAATGTAAAGCCACTGGTCTTTTGCGAATACACCGTCTATCTGATAGTACCATTCATAGCCGTCATTGCACCATCCGGTTTTAATCTTCTCAGAGTGTTTTTTACACGCAAGCCATGTCGCCCACGACACATACTGTGCACACCACTGAACACCATTACAGCCCATCCAGTTCCCGTATTTTGTGTAATTGTTTATGCCCTTGTTAACAGTCTTTTCGTATTCGGTAGCGTTACGCTGAGTATCGCCGTTTTCCTCAGAGTTACGTTTTTCGATATACCCGTTTTCTTTCGTCAGGACTTCGATAAACTCATCCGCCGTACATGTATCATTTCCGAAATCAGGATAACCAAAGCCGTCAATATGGCTTCCAGTTCCCTTCCCCACAGAATCAAACGGAACATCACGGTAGACTTTTTTCGCTACCATCCCGCCATTGGACTGCCATTCCTGAGAATTGGTATTTCCTTCGATTGTCCATGCCGTGAACACTCTTTTGTCGTAGTCGATAGTACAATCGACCACAACAGCAACGTGTCCGACTCTGCCCTTAGACGCAACATAGTTATACTGGAAAGCCCCCTTTTTAGGGAGCTTTCCATACACGCCTGCCTTTACAAAATTAGCTTTACCGTCAGGAGTATACTGAGTGTATCCGCCCCTGAGAAGTTTCTTGCCTTTTTCGTAATTACTGTTCATCCTTAATCTCTCCTGCTTCGGGAATATAGATAGTTCCGTTACCGTTGTCAGCCAGCCCTTCGCCCACACAGTAAGCAACCACAGATGCACCCATCATAATAAGCGATGCAACCTGAGTTGCTTCGGATTCAGAACGTCCAAAGTAAATCATCAACCCGGACACGAATCCCGCAACTGCCGCCCACAGCTTCCTGCTCGTAAGTTTTCTCTTCCAGTCAATGTTCATTTGATTTCCTCCTTTACTGAATCAATTCTTTTGTGTGCAGAGCTAACAGATGCTTCGACCTTTGCCATCCTCTCATAAAGCTGACGGACATCGGTTTTTACGTTCTTCATGTCTGCTTTAATTTCTGCGATACCATCTGCAATACCCTCTAACTTGATTAGCACTGTTGTGATCTGCGTAGTGTCTTCTTTCTCACTTGCCTTGACAAATTGATACGCCGAAAACAACAGCGCTAAACCGGATATGAGAAGTGGAATATATTCCATCTGTCACTCCTTTTCTTTAATATTTTAAATCATTTTGAAAGTTTTGTAAATAACTTACCGTGACCAAGCCGCTCTACCAACAGCCACGGCATATCCCGCACCGTCCGATACTTACAGCCTCGGTCAAGGGCTTTGGCTCGGCGGGATGTCCCTTACTTACTGACGATTAAAATACTGTCGGTCCGCCGCTTCCCATGATTCCCCTTTCTCGCTGACGAATAGTGTCCTATTCGTCAGATTTCGTCCGTTCCTTCGTGCATTTGTTAAGATGCAATTTCGCAAAAAACTTGCATGGTTCTTTGGGTAATACTGTGTCATGTCGATTGCACCACTGGTATGATTGGTAGTCAACATGCCATTTGCATCGTTTGCACCGCTGTTCAATCATACTCCCGTCACCCCCTTTTGAGATGATTATACCACATCAGGACAGATACACATCCTATTGCTTACTCAGCTTTTCTGATTTGGAATCAACCTTAAATGTCATTTCTACCGACCACTTGAAGCCATATTTTTCAGGATTGTCAAAGGTAATCTCTAATGTATCCGTTCTTTTTCGGCACAAAAGCCAAGTAGATCGCCCAGCGTGTGTAAAAACTCTTCTGGAAATTCATATTTCATGGCAAGTGTCCTTTAATTAATGGCGATCAGGTCACCCAGCGGTTTGCCGCGTGATCTGTTTTTGTATTACCCGATTGCTGTCCACCTGATAACATTAGTATGCGACGCGCTCCCGGAATTTATTACCTTTACGGTAAATCCGGTCATTGAGACAGATGTGATTGCAAGATACATCCCTTCCCACGTTGTGCCAACGTCCTTAAATGCAACGCTCACCGCAGGGACGCTGTAGTAAACGTGACCGCTACCGCTAAATGTAATGTCATATGATTTTGAACTTCCTGCGGCAACTGTATATTCCTGCGTGCCACTCGCCACGCCACCCGTATACCGACCTCCCCACTGATTCTGTGCGACATCCCACATTGTGCCGATACTGGTGGCAAAACTCGTAACATCGCTTTGTACATAATTGTCGTGGATGCGAATAGATTCTGCATTGCTATTTGCGACAAGGCGGGTTGCGTAGAAAACATGGTTATCTGCGATATTTGCATACTTAACATTAGTAAGGACAACCGCATACCTTACCCTGTAAATGGCGTTACCGCGAATGGTGACATATCTAATGATAAGCGGAGAATCATATCCGATAAGTTGAATGCCGTCTGTAATAGTTGATGCCGACCCGATGTCTGCATTAGAGGAATGGATGATGTTGTCCGAAATATTTATAATGTTTTGAGCGCCTATGGACGAAAGATTTTCAACGACAAGACAAGCACCCTCTTCCTCGGTCTGCAAGTAGTTGCCAGTAATAGTGGCATTACTTGATGCTCCACAGTAAATCGGTACACCGCAGTAGTCGATCATGTTGTAGATTATTGTCGGAGTGTCAAAAAAGATGCACCGCACTCCATAACCGCATCCGATCATAGTGTTGTTGGCAATGCGAAACCCTGCAAGATATCTAGCATTGCCCTCTTCTGCAACCGCATTTATAGCATAGCCGACATAGGTAAAAACGCACTCCGAAATGCTAATATTCATCGTCAGATGCGTTGAGTCGCCTACCGCATAAATTGCTGATATACCCGATACCGCAGTTGCGGTATCACCACAGAAAAAGCAGTTGGAAATAATACCTTCCCTTACTCCATAGAGGTAAAGCATATTTGCGGTGGACCCTGTCAGGGAATTGTCAAAAATGAAATCGACACAGGTGATTCTCAGCGCACTTTCCGCAACAACAGTATTTTCCCTGATGATTTCGATAGCATTCCCGCTCGCTTTGCTGACATACACCGCAAAAGAATTCAGCCTCACATTGCAGAGATTGCCATTAGTAGTGAGCACTCCGTCCCCGGTAAACTTAAGGACAGATTTATCCCGGCTTCCGAAAATTGTTACATTGGAACTGATCGTGACCGTGCTCCCGATCAAATATGTTCCATCAGGCAGGAATACGCTTCTACCGCTGTCAATAGCCGCTTGTAATGCGGCAGAATCATCTGTTACACCATCACCAACTGCCCCAAACATCTCAGGAGTGACAAATGCATCTTGCCATGCCACACCAGACCCATCCCCTTTTATATATGGCATTTGATATGGATTCCCGGCTAACTGGTTCTTTAAATCAGTAAGCTGTGACCTAATATCAGCAATTAAAGTCTGTACAGTCCCGGTATACTGCTGATACAGTGACACGTCCTCTTCGATGCTTTCCGCATTTTCGTCCATCGTTGCCGGTGTGACGCACATAACAAATGCAAGGGATGCCACCCGGCGGCTGTTGCTGTCAAAGAGGACGAGCTTCGCAAGGTACTTGTCCTTCTTGTTCGTCATAGTCGCCGTGGTCACAAAAGCACCGATATTGTCATCTGTGGTAACTGCGGCCGTGATCGGCGTGCCGTCCGTCCTTGTTGCCTCGATGGTGCATGTGTATGTATCAAGATCAACCGCTTCGCCGCCGTTATAGACCACCATACCAAGCGGCCTTCCGACATCATACTGTGACATATATAGTATAGGAAGGACCCCGGACGGCACCATGTTAAGATTGATATACTGTGTAGTAATCATATGGCATCACCTCACTATTCAGCACACCCCGCAAACTGTTTGCGGGTCTGTACTTTTGTTGATGGTTTTCGTATTTGATACTTGCATCTTTATGACACTATCCCGCAATGCTCTGTGGATACCCTGAATCTGATATTCCTTGTACCCCTTAGTACAGTCACCCTCAGCGGGACACATCATTAGTTTTTCGCAGGACGGATACAATGGGCAGTTGCCACAGTCGCACAAGTGCTTTTCCCGCAGTTGCCATTCTGCCAACATATCACCATCCCGTTTTCTGTCATAAATGGATCCGTACGTCTCGCCATAAGCATAATGCTCGCACGGCGATAGATGACCATCTGGAGTAATACATGCTAATCGATTATTATCGCCCATACAGTGCGTCCCCCTTCCGCGCTTTGGGAAGGTATGGGAAAACACGCCACGTTCGTGCATGTAGTCCTCCAGTTTCAGCAGATTCTCATAGTCATCAGGACTTTCCGTCTTGTAGATGATCCTGCCATACATGCTGACACGCTTCATACCACTGAATGCATCAACAACGCGAAAACAGGGTAAAAGACCCTGATCTGAATGATAGTGGACCCGAATACTCACACGTATACCAAGATTAGTAATACGTTTCACGCTTTCATATAGTCTATCAAATGCCTTTGAATCCAGTCCTTTATACTCTACATACCTTTCACCAATATCATCCAACGTAAGCTGAACAGTGCTAACATGCCATTTGTCAATTAGTGTTTCATCTGAAATGCGATCCAGTAAGTCACCATTAGTAGTTAAGTCACTTTGAAATTCAACCCGTTGCTGAATAAGATATTCCGTGATAATATCGATGGCTTTAGTGTTTACTAAAGGTTCACCACCAAACCACTTTAACCGTACCTTGCCAAGTCTGGTCTTTTCGATATACTTAGCTACATCCAGAGCAACCTCATCCGACATGGTCACCACCTTCATACCTTTTTCAAAACAGTAGACGCAGGATGCATTGCATGCGGTGGTGGTAAAAATCACATAGGATGTCTTCCCACGTTTCACTGGCATGGCACGATTTGTAAATATCTTCTGTCTGATGATGTGGGCCGCAGACTTTGGATCAAAGTCCTGCGGGACATAAAACCACTTCCTGACCAAACGAACCCGCTCTTTCACAGGATCATTTACATAGATTGCTTCGCCCGTCAGTGGGTTGTACCATGCATTCCCTTCTTTGATCAGGAATGGATTCTCTTTATATGTAACACCCGGTTCCGGATGCTGAACACCCAGAAGCGTCATAAAACCATTCGGTGCATTTAATACTTTAATCATAATCCGTCTCCCGGACCACATTGTTCACTATCACAAGGTTCGCTATCACAGGAATCACATCCACTTTCTTCTGTGTCACACGGCCCGCAACCGCCTTCACTACTACATGGTTCTGTAACACATGGCGCGCTTTCAGGAATGCACCCCTCGCCACCATAACCGGGACAGTCTTCATCATCACATCCATAACTGTCGCAATCATCACAGCCACCGCCACCATTACAACAGTTTTCAAGAATATATTCAAGCGTCTGTCCAATATTATATGGTTGACCGTTATACATAACATATGCACCTGCTTCATTTACCACGAAACGATAGTCACCATCATCATGGTACCCCGCCCAAAGATATAGGCCTCCTTCGTCATCGGGTTCACCTCCCATCCCTGTCATTTCATCCGTTGATTCCAAAATTTGTCTTCCGTAATCATCGTTGACTTCAAAATCTCCAAATTGGAATCTGCTACCGTCACAGTATAGGCCAATGTTGTTACCCCTTGCAATGTCGATGGTAACTCCGCTGATCGTTCCCTTGTAGATATTCAGGCCGTCCGCTGTCATCTGTGCGACCGTGTTCCCGTTAGCATCACGAAGAAAAAGACCTGTGTGGTTTAGGAGCATTAGTATATGCTGAGCCGAGTCGTAGAACTTCAACCCATCTTTGTCCCATTCACCCAATGGTCTACCGTTTGCATCAAGGATTTCAAAATCGCCAAATGCGTTGTTAACTCCACCAAGAGCAAAATGCCCATCAAGTGTCCAAGACTGGTAATATGGTCCATGATAACCAGTGGAACTGAATCCGATACCATTCATATTGATACGGAGAACATTATGCGCTAAGGCAAGATTCTCATTATCGAGAAAAAGTATTTCGTTAGCATATCCTTCGGAGTTGCGGTTAATAACCACATGTCCTCTGCGTCCTGCATTTAATGTCCCAGTAGCGCGATCAAGACCCCTCTGAACCTCTTCTGCAGTAGGCATGTAAGAAACGGTATCAATCTGTTCCTCGATAGTTTTCGCAAGGCTTGAACGAACGTCACCAACTCCGATCTTCGTATATCTTTCGGCCAGAACGTCGTAGACAGTCTTTGTGATTTTTTCAGTGGTACTAACCCCAAGTTCAGGAAATTCCACATTTATTGTATCGCATAATTCTACCTCTTGTAATGAAAACAAGTCTTTATATTCTTCTGTTTGAGCAAGATCAATAAAGGATACGTCAATACTTACACTGGGGATTCCCACACCAGACGATCCGACATAGCTTTGAGTGTACGCTCTTAACTGTGCTTCAGTAGGCGCATTATCAAATTTGTCGGAGAAATCCTTAGTAATGGTTCTTTGGAATGGAAAGTTTCCTGCATTCGCTGAATGAATTACTTTTTCTGGCAATGTGACAAGCTGTCCTTCTGTGCTCTGCCAATATGGGCATACGCCAGTAAAAGTGTTCGCAATGTTTTCTTCTTGCCTGAGATCGGTGATATTCTTTCCATATCGCAAAGTCGCATTACGTGCCTTACCTCTCGACTTATGGAGCTTTACTGAATACACGTCCCATTCATACTCACCACCGAACACATCAAGAATGCTTCCACGAACTCCACCCAAATAATGTCTAATTGATTCAGGCGCTGAAATAGAATAAGAAGAGCTTGAGCTTATATCTGTCCAGAAAGTAAAAGGACAAGATTCAGCGGCATTCACCTTAAATCCATTTAACGCATTCTGCACTCCATTCACAGTGCTGAACGGCATCACGGGGATGTAATTTAACTGATAGGACAAATGCTCTGCCTTAACTTTTACTTTCCCATTGATTGGGCGAGAAACATAATAAATCCTGAAAGGCTGTGGATTTCTTCCGGGTGATGGTTTCGCAAGCACGATTGCGGATTGCTTAATGTCCTCAAAATGCTTACACCCGATCTTTGCGGTCATATCGAGTTCAAAGATCGAGTTTCGCTCCTCGGTAACAGTACAGGAAATAGGCATAATTCTTCCTACGCCATTTGTGCTAAAACTTGTACTGTTCGCCCTAAACAAGACTGGCATCATAGTGTCCACCACCTCGGAGAAATTTCAACCTTTGAGAAGCCCGTATAACTGATTTGTGATTCACCCGGATCAAGAACAGGGAACTTACCGTTTTGAAGTGTTGTCTTATCATTGTATCCCTCAACCTCTTGCAATTCGCAATCGATATCAGCATACCCCGACACTTCAGTTACAGACACGGAAATCCCTGCTATCGTTATTGTACCGGAACCATAAACTCGAATTAAGGGCTTTGCCGCAAAATCCGTGCTATTATATAGCACTGAAGAAGCAGAAGTCAGAATGATCGGAATTTCTCCGCTCTTTAAAAATTTCTGCGATTTGCACTGGAATTCGATCTGGAGCTTTCCCATCTGCTCGTTCTCTGAGTATTCAACATCAGATTTACCGCTATAAATCCCCATACGATAGTAATCAGGGTGAAGCGTATCTTGCAACCTGCAATACTTACGTTTAGATAAAAGCCAAGCTCTCATGCGTTCAACTTTTTCTCTAACTTCAATCGCATCTTTTCCCTTAACCATCACAGAATAAGAGATACTTACATCACTGAAAGTACCATCCCAAAAATGGAGAACGCCGTTCATTCCTGGGACGCGGGCTTCAGTTTCATTTGGTTCCGGATCAGAATATTGTCCATGACTAAAGACCAGCATGCCAAAATCAGTAGATGGTTTTCCGTCAAACTCAAAGAAGTTGAAGAACGAATTGAAATAATTACGCATGTCCCCACACTCCTCTCAGCGACTGGATTTGTCTGTTTACCTCATCTACTGCCGCTTGACCAACTTCCTCTGCATCCTGATTTTCAGTGGGATATATGTTTACACTAATTACTGGAGCAAACGTACCACCAACCATACCTATAGAAGAAGCATCTGGATTAACAGCCATTAACCCTGCTACCCCAGTCATAGCGTCCTCTATACGCCACATATTGCTTTCGATACCACTGGCAAGGCCCTTCATGAAATCAGGCATCCACTGCTCATAGTACCTCAGCGGACCTTCGTCAGGACGCGAGAAGTGTAGCAAGCTACTTGCTTTTTCAGCTACTTTGCCAACTGCATCACCCACCAGTTTGATACCATTTTTGATACCATCAGCGAATCCCTGGATCATGTCCTTGCCCCAAGTGAGTGCCTTTTCTTTCATACCAGTAAAAATCTGTTTAATGTTATCGACAACCTGATTAACACCGCTGACTACATTCGGTATAGCTTGTATAATACCTGCTACAAGTTGGGCGATTAATTCAATACCCTTAGCAAGCAATTCGGGTAGATGTTCAGAAATGGTAGATAAGAGTTGCATTACAACCTGCTGAGCTGCAACTATGATCTCAGGAAGACTCTGTACTATTCCTTGTGCCAGACCGATAATCAGTTTGACGCCCGCCTCAAGAACAACTGGAACAGCAGCAATTAACGCTTCTAACAGTTTGTTAAGGATACTGCCGATATTAGTAATAACATTAGGAGCACTCTGCATCAAACCATTGGCCATATTGAGGATCATGTCGACGCCTTTATTTAGAAACTCTGGAAGCTGAGTTTCTATAAAAGTTTTCGCGTTATCAATCACATTCCCAATAAGATTTGCTATATTTGGAGCATTTTGTATGATGCCATTGCCAATATTAGAAATTATATTTTTTCCAGTATCTATTAAACCTGGCCCATACGTGACAATGGCATCTCGTAAAGTATTGACGAGCGTTTGAGCCAAACTTGGTAGTGTAGCCGCTACACTACCAATCAACGATATCGCTGCATTTATAGCAGACGGCAAAACGGTATCCACTAATTCAGGAAGTTTTTCAGCAATTATTGGACCCATTTGCTCTACGAACGATCCAATTCCTTCCAATCCTTGCTCTAAAACCGGAATGAAATTTTCAAATGCATATTCTGCACTTTCTACTACTTGAGAAATCAATTCTTCAAGATTAGCTTCCGGATCAGAAAATCCAGTTACTAGATTTTCCCAAGCTGCTTTCACCATTCCGATTGAGCCTGCTACGGTGGTCATAGCCTCGTTGGATGTTGTGCCGGCAATATTTTGCTTTTGTTGAACTAAATCTATAGCGGTGACTACATCTGCAAAGGAATCTATAGAAAGATCAGATGCTTGACCGATGCTTTTAGCATAATCATTCGCATCAGCGATCAAGCGCTCCATCTCAGTCTTAGTTCCGCCATAACCTAATTTAAGGTTATCAAGCATGGTGTAATTTTGCTTCGCGAAACCTTGAAATGCATTTTGAATTCCTGAAATATCACCGCCAAAAGTATTAAAGTTGTCTGCGATGGCTCTCATCGCGACGTCTGCTTTTTCTGCAGCGGCAGCTGTATCTCCACCCAAAGAACCTATAAGAGCAGCAGAAAAAGAGGTAACTTGATCTATATATTGCTGAGCAGACTGACCAGCCGTCATAAATGCGTTATTAGCATTTTTTATGACTGTCTGAGCATCTTGATCACCGAACAACTTTTTTACTCCGCCCCTAAGTTGTTCAATTTCTGCATATCCATTAGCAGAAGCGCCGGCAAGACCAATAACAGCAGTAGTCGCTGCTCCGACTGCCGCAGCGCCCAAGCCCATAGCAGTAGTTATTCCCTTTCCTAATGCGCTAACTACGCCGCCAGCCCTATTAATTCCTTGCTCATATTCGCTGGAATCAAGGGTCAATCTTGCTACCAGTGCCATTAAGTCCATCGTCATTACCTCCTTTCCTTCTTATTCTATCCCAAATATCATGCGCAATTTCTTCACAGCTTCGCGGATCTTCTTCAATTTTTTCAGTAGTCGTAGGTCGTATAACATCTATATATCGATTTTGTACGCTTGTTCCACCAAATAATCTTGAAGTATTTTCAGAAATTGCTTTTAAAGAATCAGTAATATAAATTCGGCACGAGAACTCATCCAACCATTGCCGTTCGCGTGCCTTAAAATACCGTAAAAACGGCTTTAATTTTCGACTACCGTTATATTCTCCATAGCAGAGCCAGAAGATGGTCCGCTTTTCTTCTGACCCTGCGATGGAAAAAGCTCTTCTACCTCTGGGCCATTTAAAAACGAAATAACTTTTATTGGAAGAAGAAGAATATTAATTTTATATTCATTAGGATCTTTTCCATCAATCATAGCCAAAATAGTAATAATTGACTTCTTATGATTTCTAATGGCCATACTAGCTATTTTAGCTTTAGATTCCCCATTCTTAATCAGAGTTGCTAACTCTTTATCACCCATTATTTCTGAGCAAGGGTCTATAAGATCAGCAAATAAATCTAAAATTTCTTCGTTTGTTCTTTCCATTTATTTACTCCTGCGGTTCAATATCATAAAACTCCATCGGCATAGTATCCTGATGTGCAATGGAAACGTGTCCAGTAATAGTCATTTGATTCGTACCTTTACCGTTTTTAGAACTCTGAATATTAAGTCCTCCGGTAGAAAGAGCATTAAGAAGTTTTACGGCAAATGCACCACCATTTGCTTTATCTCCAACCCACCAAAGATCTTTATAGTCAGTAAGCTGAACATTTCTGCGCGGTACGATCTTCGTGTATCCTGCCGTATTATTTCCAGCAGCGACGACCGTACTTTCAGATGCACCGAGTGCCCATGCAACATTTGTCGCATTAAACTTAATGGAAGTAAATGCCATTGCACAGTCCCATCCATCAAGATGCTTGAATTCCATCATGTTGTTCGGAACGTTGTCTACATCTTCGCCGAAATCAGAGTAAGTCGGTGTACAAGTTGGATTAATTCCACCAGTAGTCGTAGCGATAATATCATCGTCATCTGGTGCAGTATACGGATTTGCAGGATCAAATGAAGAAAGCAGGACGCCGACATTAAGCTGTAAAGTATCAAAAGCGTCCTCAGAAACTTTAGTATAAAGTCCCATGATTAAATCCTCCTTTAATTACTTAAAAATTCAGCATTTAAATTAAAGTAAATTCTTCTTATCATATCATCGGCCGGATCTGACATTCTTTGATAAAAAGGAACTCCTTTAGTAATATATAAATGCCCTTGGTTATCTATATCAGAGATATAATAACCTCTTCTATTCACTGTCCTTTCGATTTCATCTGCCTTTTGAGTAATTTCTTTCCATGAAGTAGATCTATACCATAATGACCCTGTCATGTTTATAAAATCATCCAAAGAGCCAATGCTGACTTCATATGTGATATACGGCATGACAGCATCGTCAGGAACCGTATTTTCATCATATGCGGTCAATCCAAATTGAGACCAAAAGGCATGGATTGCTTGAGATTTATCCATTGTTGCTCGGAAGTTCCCATTCTTCGGCCGTTACTTGTCTCATGTCAAGAGTCGCACTCTTTGGAGTATATTTATCATCCCCATCAGAAGTAACTCTAAAAATTTTTCCATCTCTTAGTCTTTTAAAGACTTCATGGTACTCAAGAGTAATTTTTCTTTCAGTAGTAACAGTGTAAAGACTACGTACTCCTTCAGCTTCCGCTCTCCTTGCTTCAATTGAGGTATCAAACACTATTGCAGCATCAAACTCAAAATCACTTTCTTGCCATACGTCATCTCTTCCACCGTATCCGTCCGGCACAGTAGTTTTGTTTAACATGACGCATTTTTCCATTGCGTCCAATAACAAACTCATGATATTTTCCTCCAATGATTTAAACGAGATCTGAAAATCCCAGTCCAATCAGAAGCAGCATTACCATCGCCAGACTGACCCCCTGAAGATTTTTTACTATAAGAATATCCCCCAAATGATTCAGATTGATATGGACTAGAGGCTTGATCGCCATATTTGTCGATCCAATCATCTATCTCATCCGAAAGGGCTATGACCGCAGGAGGTACGGCCATAGCCCAAACTTCGCCCACAAAATTTTCATTCTGGAGAGTGCCAGTCCCAAATTTGTGGACCCCGTCATTGAACACAGAACCAATGATCTTGAAGTATTGACCTTCTTGAAGAAAGTCAACATTAAGAGATTCATCTGAGATGCTGAAACTTCCTTTATGAACTTCTTTCACAAAATAATTATGAACAAAATCTAAAACCTGTTCCAGCATCTCATCACCTCATTTACTCATTGGTTTCAGTCACATCAGCAATCCACAGAGAATCAGGATTGTAAAGAACTGGCATATACAGAGCAGATGCCTTAGTCCACAGAACATGAGGATCCTGCTCAAACCACTGGCTCACCCAAACATAAGGAGAAACACCGGAAGCTCCGACCTTAATCTCAAAATCGTCTGCCTCAGGCGGATTTCCCCAAAGACCAGTTCCGAGCTTTCCACCAGGGTTAGAAGCAAAGAACGTAATCTTATCAGATGGGAAGTATCTGGCAGAGGAAACAACCGGACGACCATCAGCACCAATGGTAGCACTCTTACCATAAGTAAGATCATTGGTTACGATCTGGGTGATTCCAAACTCTTCCTCGAGATATGCCCTAAGAGCAGAGTTCTTAATCAGCTGACCCGCACCAATGTTACCATTGATCAGCGTCTGAAGGCCAGCATTATTCCTCATCTTCGTAAGATTTCTCTTAGAAGTCATGATACCAGTAATGGTGATGCCGGCTGCTTCAGCAGCATCAAGAATGTCTTGAATCTGAGAAGCAAGATCATCGGTCGCTCCTGCGCCAACGTCGAAAGTCAGACCCTTATGAGAAGCCGGAACGCCGTAGTCAACCGTGAGGTCAAGATCATTCTCTTTAATGGTTACCTGACCAGTAGCCATCAGCTCGTTCTTTGCGACCTTAGATCTAGTAAAGACCTGCTCAGCAAGACGAATTCCGTCATTCAGAACGTAATCATAAAGGGCGGAGCTGTTCTGAACTCCTCTATTCATAAGAGCTCTCAGTCTTTCAGACTGATTAATCTTAACCTTAATAAGACCCTTTTCAATGTTCTTCGTATCGATTGGAATTCTGAAGGTCTTCTGAGACTCAGTGTCAAATGCATGGAACTGAGCCATCATAGGAATCTGATACTCAGCGGCAATATTCTCCCATTCAGCCACGAGGTTATCAGTTTTAAGGTCTCCAAACAGACCGTCGATCGGATCGTTTTGACGAGTAACATTAAATCCTACATCAATCCACTCAGTACGTGGAATCATTCCCATTACATTTTGTTCCCAATTCACATTAGGCATAGGATCACCTCCTTATTAGTATGGCCGTGTCACCGCGGGGGAAGTCGCAACAAACTTAAATCCAAGTGCTGCAAGCGCAGTCTTTGCTGCAGAAGCAAGACGTACGTCGCTCTTTGCATAATACGTAACACCGTCTGCGACAGTGGTGTCATCAGTCAGCGTATATACATATGCGCCAGCACTTCCGCTTCTTTCATACCATCCTTTTTCAGCAGGATTGTCGCCGGTTACTGGAGTAACCGCATCATAAGAAGCACCAGTAACAGCGAGTCGATCTTCATAAACTTCACCCTTAGTGACAACAGATCCGGGCATAGCACCAGAAGTCACATCAACATCTTCATAGATAATGCCAGTTGCATTTGCATCATTAGACGGGAACGCTGTGCCCATCTTTACATACTTGGTACCATCCGCCTCAGTAGTAGCGAGAGATTGCGGAATGGTCTTAGTAAATCTGGAACAATCCTCATTATTAACAAGGAACCAACCAGGAGCATAGGTCTGCCCCTGATGACCTGCACCAATAAAAGACATTTTTACTCCTCCTTATTCTTTCCAAAGAGTCCGTTATGATACTGATTCGCAAGCTGAGCTGCCCTTCCAAGCGACTCGGTTTTCTTTCCTCCAGGTGGAGTTTCTGGGCCGGCTCCTCTTGTATCTTTGACGGCAATGAATCCACTCCAATCTTTCTTAATCGCTTCATTCAGTTTATCAGAATCGGCCAAAGTGCCATCTTCATTAAGTTTCATCGTACTGAAATCCGTGACTTTCAGAATCGAGTCGTGATGATTCTCACCGACGTTGGCATCCTTAAGCAGTTTTCTATACGCAGCCTTAATTTTAGCTTTAGTCTCTTTGTCGGAAACGTCTTTCTTGTAGTCATCAAAGGCCTTATGTTCCTTCTCGTACTTACCTTTCCAATCATCAGATCCTGCCTTCAAGTCGTCCAGTTCCTTTTGGACGTCAGGAAGTTTTTCAGCGTCAGCTTTGTACTTGTCTCTGTCCTTCTTGATCCCATCGACCGTATCCGTATGAGCCTCAATAATTGCACTCATCTGGTCGTCCGTAAGGCCAAGTCCTTTGAGAAATGCTCTTGTTAATGCCATAAATCTACTCTCCTTTTCTTCGGGGCTGTTCTTCGCCTTTGAGTTTTATCAGGTAAGATTCTTTATACCTTCTAATAAGGATTGTATCATGAAATTTGAGCCCTGTAAATACTGCACAATAAATTAGCGGAAATTTTGTGCAACATTCAGATGTGAAAACTACAAAAATAAGTGTACAAACCAAAGGTTAAGCTATATAATGTACTTGTAAGCTAAATGATACTCAACCATTTGAGAGGAGAAAATAAAATGAAGAAAGTCACAAGAATTTGGTTCGTGGAATATAATTTTATTGATACCAAATGGGGAAAACGCCCCATGTATATGATGGGATTCAATACTAAAAAAGAAGCAGATGAGTTTGCAAAAACTAAATCTGACGCAAATGTAATTTGGATGGATAGATGTTAATAATAAAATAAAATGCCTGAGCAAAAAGCTCAGGCATTTTTTAATTCACTTTCTATAATAGCTTTATATTCAGGAATATGATTCTGAATCGCGTCACGAAGAAAATGTTTTGCTTTAATTCCTTTACCTTGTTTAAGACCACTTAATGGAGGGGCTTCAAAAGATTCCCATTCAGGAGGAAGACCTTCAAATCCACCTAATGTTCCAAGTTCAACAAATGGAGCATATTCAACATTGGTTCCAATTGCTACTCCAACTTCACCACTACCTTTTTCAACTTGAAACGTAATAGAATTTCGAAGAGTTCCCCCTCGATAACCTTTAACACCTGTACTTTCAGACGTACCTACAGGACATAATGCTTTAGCGTATTTCTCAGCCTTAATTCCAATCATGGTAAGAATCTTTTCGCCTTGATCTTCAAGAGAAGCCAACACTTCTTTACTGTTGTCTTTTGTGATCTCAATTCCTCCGACATTTCCACTAAGTCCAGCCATTAATGCGCCTTCCCTTCTACCGGTTTTATTTCCTTGCTGGATTCTATCTCATCTCCCATTGTAACAATTTCGCCAACCTTTTCGCCATTCTCCCAGACTTCTAATACGCCAGTTTCCTTATTCCTGCGAAATTTAATCATAATCAGTCTCCTTTGAATATAACTTTAGTGCGATTTAATATTACGGTATATGAACTAGAAGCGCCATGTCCTACAGCATTAATTGCATCATAACCGTTCAAAACAGCGAATGCTCCTAAATCCATACTGTTATATTTGAACACTTCCTCATCTGGTGCACTAATTTGACTTACGGCGTTAGCTATTTGTTTAGCCTCGTCACTCATATTCCCGTATAACTCGTTCATTCGTTTCCAGTCAAATTCGTATCCATCAATACCAAAATTTCGTTTTGCAAATTCAATTCCATCCTCTCCAAGGATGGAAGCATGTTCTTCCAAATAAGCATTTTTGTATTGATCCCTTATTTTTTCCGGATACGAGACTTTCATTTGGAAAATATCATCGTAAGAAATAATTTTTGCACTTGGATCAAGAGTAAATGTTTCTGTATATGATACAGCATCATGTAAATCTTTAAGCTCAGGAAATCTATTGGAAAATTTTTCAACAAATTCACTCGGAGTCATATCACGTATTGCCTTTGCCTGATCTCTTGGAATTAAATCCCCGTTTTCATCATAAATAGCTTCTATTTTTAATCTACCGATAGCTTCAGTGAGTGCACTTCCTCCACATCTATTTCTACCGATTTGCCCGTAATGACGCATTTCTTCTTTAATACCATCCGTCAACTGTCCGCTATAATCTGCTGCACAATACATTCCTTGACCATATTGTGCCCCACCAGTAGAGCAATCCACATACCATTTCCCATGATAAAGCTGATCCCTATAAGCATCAAGTGTCTCTCGGTCTGGCGCTGAGTAAGTACGCTGAGCAATAAAGCCATTTCCGCCGTTTGCCGCCTTGACAGCTTCTTCAAACTCTTCTGCTGAGACAACCTTCGGCAATCCATCAAATCCTTGGGCATTTATAACGTCCTCAATTTCAAAATCAAATTGATCAGATCTACGAACCCAAGTTTCTGAAATATTTTTTCCATCTACTACATTAAAAGTATCTTTTTTAATATTTTTCTTTGAATAAGTAAGAGGAATAGGAGAAATATCGTCGCCTTTCTTCTTAGCCTCTTCCCATTCTTTATAAGTCATCCCCTTAATTCTTTTTCCATCTATATTATCATATCGGTCATAGGTAGCAGGATAATTTTCAAGATCTCCTACCATCGTACAACGACAATTATAGACCATAGACGGATGAGCCTGGGGATCACCGGGATAGCGGATTTTCATTCCATCTACTTCAAATTCTTTATCCGTATCGACTTTTTGACCATCCAATTCTCTATGATTTATTCTAGTATGCGTATCAAGAGTGGCCATCCATTCTTTCTTTAATTTAATCCCAAGGCCCTTTGCTTCTTCAAGACGGATTTGACGACCTGAATTCTGTGCTCCTGTCATCGCAGTACGAGCAAACGTTCTCATCTTATTAAAATTTTGAGTAACAAGAGCATTGCCTAAACGATTGGCAATTTTATCGAGACTTTCACCCTCAATGATTCCAAGGTTTATTTGCCGATTAAGTTTTTTCTGATTCCAGGTATAATCTTTGGGTTGATCTATCTTCCATTTAGGAAGTAATTGAGGATCATTTTTAATAAGATTGACTACGGTAGCCTCATCATAAAGCTCGAAGCCAAAGTTAACTCCGGCTCCATGCTCTAAATCATATGCAGTATAATTAGCATTGAATGCAAATACATTATGAGTTTTTCCATTTACAATTCCAGTCGCAACTTCATTGGTTTTATAAATAGTCCCGAGAATCTGTTTCTTCTTATTTTCCCATTGTTTACCTTGAAAAACCTGACCTTTTTTCCAATGATCAAATTCTTCTTGAGTTATTTGACCAGAAGCTACCTGTTTTAATTTCTTCTCTTCTTTAATCTTATATTTTTCATTGAAATCTTTCTGTTTTTGAAGAATATCTTTGTATGCCTTATTATAAACCGCTTTCAACTCTTTTTCAGTTTTTGCGATTTCAGCATCTGTAAAAGTAGCTCCTAAATCAGCCATTATTTTTTCCTCTTTTTAACTTTAGCAAAAGATGCATCTTGCTTTATTTTATCGAGCTCTTGCAGATATTTTTCTTGATACTCTTCCTTCAGTTTAGCTTTCTTTTCTTTAGCTTCAGTTCGAAGAGATTTAATCTCCTCTTTAATTTTTTCTCTTTCTCGTTTACGTCTTTCAGGACTCATGTTCTTAAGGCGTTTTCTAAGAGCATCAATTTTTTCATTCATTTCTTCTTTTATGGCTTCATAAGCCTCTTTTCTTTCAGCGGTAAGCGCATTTTTTACTTCTTTAGCAGCAATTTTTCCTTCTTCGTTAAGGGATGCAGTGGATTGTCTCTGCGAGCGGTCTTTTAATTGTCGATGTTTCATGTAATACTCATGCCGCTTTACCGGATCGTAGTATTTACTGGCGTATTCCATCACAGACTGCCCTCCAATTCATCTAATTGAGCATCTATATCATCATCCTCAAAATCACCAAGATCTTCTTCCATGCCGTCATCTTCTGCAAACGTATCTCTGTCTTCAGTGTCTCGGTTCGCAAGTATCTTATAAATTTCATCCACAGTGACAAACGGCAGTTTGCTAAGAATCGTCTCATCGTCAAGATAGTCAGCAGCAGAAAGAACCATGTCGGTTTGCTCTTTTTGATTCGAGATTCTGTTTCTCTTAAATATTGGAGTATCTTCAATTCTAACTAACTCAAGCAGCTTGTCCATAAACTCAATGACTTGATATTCAAGCTCGTCGGCCTGTTCATCCATTGGCTGATATGCAGCATCAATATGATCATTGGTTGCGCCCGCTGCTATAGTATGAACGTCAAGACCTCCAAAGTCCTCATAGATACCTGCCCTAATATGATCAAGATATTCCTTCCGAGCTTGGTATGGAATCTCTTGTGTATATGGCGTAACTTTAGAGTTGTCCGTATCCGCTACTGCTATGTGATTGAATTTTAAACGATCCCTAAAACGTTCGACTTCAGCATCTGACATTCCTCCACAGTTTTCAAGCAGCCAATATACTTGTGCACAGTCAGAAAGATCATTGGCAAAACCAGAACGAATAAGATCAAATGAATCAATTCCAGGCTGCATACCAACCAGTGTGGATTGTTTTAATTCACTGCCATAAAATGGAACAATTGGAATTTCAGTATAATTCTCTTCACCAACAATAACTTCACCGTCAAAGTCAGAAGTTTGAACTATGGTTTTATAAGCTCTTTTAGGTTGAATCTCTTCGAAACTAGCATATCCGCTTTCACTCTTAAATTTAGTATAGCCATCCTTTTCGTATAAGACTGCGAACATCGGCTTAGTGGAATCAATTTGCCAAAATCTAATCCCTGCTCTTAATGCTCCGGTCTCTTCATCAAAAAGGCCTTTAAACTCAGTAAGTTTAAAGACATGAAGACGATTTCCTTTTTTCGTATCTTCAGTCCAATATCCATAAGACGTCCCATGAATAAGACCATAATATGCAAGAGACTTTAAATCTTTATCGAAATGCTTTCCAAGAAATTTTTTAGTGTTATCAATGACTGTTCTTCCACCATTTTCATCAATTACTTCTTCTGTATTATCAGAAAAAGAAACTCCATTTCCCAACAGATACGTGCACCTTTGAGTATTTAAGCGATGAAAAAAGTTTGATGCGATCTTATTATTGCTTGCCGTAAAATCTTCAATAGGAGTACCCAAAAGACTGAAAACAATTCTCACATAATTATAGACAGTTTCATTCTTTTGATGGTCATATTCATCCGCCGATTTTGCGATTCTGTATTCTTCACTTCTAAGGTGTTCGGCGATGGCAGTACTCACAAATTGAGCTTTATCCGTCGTTTTTTCAAAGTCTTGAAAAGTAAGCATCTTCACTCCTTAATTATACTAGAAATTTTACGAGCTTCTTCTACGAATTCTTTCGTATAAACTTCAATTCCATTTTTATAACACACGATATAATCACCGTCTTTAATGATCGTCGTGGCGTTCATTCCATGCACTATCCATCTATCGCCAATAGTCTCAATCAATGCCTCATCGATCGCTTGATTTATGAAATCTGGCCTAACTAACCATCCTATCTTTGTATTAACTGTCCAAACCTCTATAGGAGTAGAAATCATCATCGTCTACCTCCAAATGGTGAATGGTACTCTTCAATGACTTTACCAATTCGTTTAGTCTTTACAAAATACCTCATGGCATCCATTAAGTGATCATTTACTTTCAATGGCGCATCTTTTACAGAATTCGGATCCCAAACATATCCTCCTGCTTCCTTTCTCCAGTTTTTCATATTAGGACTGATTTTTATTTTTCCACTTTTAAGAGCTACTGCTGTTTCACGAAGTCCGTTTTCTACGTCGTTAACTGCGTTCTTTACCCTATACTTTCCTTTTTTTCGCTTTAGAAGAGTAATGAAGGATGCAGCGGATGGGTCAACGATTGTTTCAAGATCTTCAAGGCTGCCCGTAAATTCATCTAAATCTCTCGCATAGTCTGCATCTGTTTTCTGTTCACCTAAATCTCGTCCTGAATAATAGTATTCTTTTAAACCATACCAGGTAGCCCCAAATTTACCCCAAAGTATTGCAGCAAAAGCGTTTAAAGTTCCATAGTCAATGGATAAACAATATTCTTCTGGAGTGTTTCCACTAGCATATCCAAAACAATCCTCATAGAACGGATAAATCAAACCTTCAGCAAGAGCCCATTCTCCATCAATGTATCTTTTATAATAAACTGTACCCTCATATTCCTTACAGAGTTGAGTCACAAACTCCTCAGGCAAATACGGGTTATCAAAAATCATATAATGCTGATTGTAAATATCAGCGTCAGAATCAAGAAACTCTTTCAGCCAATGATTTGGACCTTCTGGGTTCAATGCTCCATCAAAACAACTGTATTCTTTATCGAGACGTGATTTAAGAAGCTCAAACACTTCTTTGTTCCATTCTGCAACCTCATCCCCATAACAGTACTTAATTGATGCGCCTCTCAGCTTACTTACTTGAGATACTTTTTCGGCACCAAGACAATGAACTCTTTCGCCAAATAAGTAGCATGTATTATCTGTTGAAATAGTTCTAACCAGGTCCTGTCCCCATATTGTTCGCATAGGCTCGAGTATATTTCTTTCAATAGTACTCTTGCTCACTCCCAATATAACAGACAAGCCTGGTTTATTGATCCTGTTTCGTATTCTTTTTGGAATCCAAAAATAGTCGCCATAGGTTTTGCCTGATCTCGTAGCGCCTGTTTTAAAATTCCATCGATGACTACAATTATTAAAAAACTCTTGCTGTTTTTCTGTAAACGGCATTTTTCATACCTCACGAAATGGAGCCTGAAGGATTCGAACCTTCGACCGATGGCTTATGAGACCACTGCCCTACCCCTGAGCTAAGGCTCCATAAATTACTTTTCAACAACGATCAAGTCGGTAACTTTACAACCAAATACGTTTGCCATATTTACGATATAATCTATGCGTGGAAGTCTTTCTCCTATTTCCCATCGCATAATTGAGTATTTTCCTGCTCCAATTTCTTTTCCTAAATCTTCTACAGAAAGATCTAATCTATCTCTATTTTCTCTAATAATTTCTCCCATTCGAAGATTATTTAATTTTATCATAACATATTCTCCATGTTAACAGGGCCACTTGGATTCGAACCAAGACGATGACGGGATCAAGGCCCGTTGCCTTACCTTTTGGCGATAGCCCTTAATTTGGCAGTCCCTCCAAAGATCGATCACAAAGAGATTCGTCACTCGCGATTACTCCATTCCTACTTGACAACCGCGTTCGGTCATGGCTTCCTTTTTAATTTCTGTGAACAGTTCACTGCTTTGTAATATTTCATTTCTATTTGGTTTTGTTGATATGGCGTTTCCCTAATTTAGCTACTCTATATCAACATCCTTACGGCCTTGGTCTATAAGCCATAAGGCTTTACGGGCTATGGTGACCAATCCATATTTAACATTCCCTAGAAAAATGTCCCGACCGCGCTATGAGCATTATTAAGATAAAAGTATCCTAACCACGGAATTTTACCGTGCCATCTCATATGAGAATCGAATCTCGCTTCACGACATATAAGCCCAAACATAATACGGCTTCATGAGAGAAATAGACGGTTTTCAGTCAAAATTATCCGTTGGATTCTCTGTTTTTCAACTCGTACTTGTAGGTACCTGCTGACTTCTCAGGTGACAAGTTATGTTCCAAATCGGAATGACAAGATTCGAACTTGCGGCCTCTAGTTCCCAAAACTAGCGTGCTAACCAAACTGCACCACATTCCGTAAGTGACGCAGACAAATCATTCCCTAGACATTTTGCGTCACTGCATCGTTATTCTTTATTGCCCGCGATGCTAGGCAGATATTGCGGGCAGGGATTCGAACCCTGCATGATGGTTATGTCGTCTCTCCGGTACTCGTAGCAGATTCCCTGTACAGGGTTCACCCTCCGTGGATTTTCCTTCGCTTCACCGTACGTCTACCCCTTCCGCCACCGCAATATAATTATTTGTAAATAACAAGATAACCACTCTTGTTAACAACGACCCCCCTGCATTTACCGTTAAATACGGATTGCAACTCCCAGTTCTCTTATGTCGTCTTCCCAGGCCAAATGTCATATCTGGTTTATTATTCAACTCCCTTGATCTCGCCCAAAACTTCATCGAGTTTAACAAGAGCAACTGTGTTATCGACTTCGCGTCGATCTCTCCATTTATCAGGTTGTCTGTTTTTCAACCAGAAGATCTGAGCGCTTGTGTCTGGTACTACCATCTTGTGCGTTACTTTTCTTTTGACAAGAACGCCCATCTCATACTCTTCGGTCACTTCATCATATTCATATCCGCGAGCACGTTTTAAAAGCATGTTCTCGACTTCCATGTCAACGACGTCTTTGGTCTGAATTAAGGCAGCTGTAATCAGCTCGCCATATTCTGGATCTTTTTTTGCTCTTTTAAACGTATTATAACTGATTCCAAAATTTTTTGCGATTTGCTCCTCAGTTAGTCCGTCTCGTGTCCATGCTGCAATACGTATTAAATTGTCTTTAGTCGCGATTGCTTGCGCACTTTTTGCTGCCACAATTCATCACCTCACATGATTAAATTATAACATGTGACAATTTAATTGTATACTGCAACAAAAATTGTATACGGATGCCTAACCTTTAAAAAAGTCAAGATTCAAGATAAACCCTATATATTTATATTTTTAGGCAAAAAAACATAATAAATTTTTAATAGCATTTTTCCTTAAAAATCTCAAGTATAAGAAAATCATCTTGACTTGTTGACTTAAGGCTCAAAAAACGTGTCAACCGCAACAAAAATCATAAGTCAAGATTAAAATTTTGATCTTGACTTATCTTGACTTTATCTTGACTTTTTCTACATAAATAGCCGTATACGAATAAAAAGTACATAAATTTATGCACGAAGAAAATTTGTATGCATAAATAACCGCACAAAACTACATAAATAACCGTATAAAAAGTCAAGTTAAAGTCAAGATGAATTCAAGTTAAAGTCAAGATGAAAAAGCTGATCTTGACTTGGCAAAATCCACAATGTCTATCTGCCAATTAAGCCCATAATACACCCTTCACCTTTCTTATGATTTCATGGCAAATGTGAACGAGACTGATTTCACATTCTTCGTCACCACTTACCCATTCTTCATCTACTTTCTTACAAACCTTTTCTTCTCTGCTCATCGCTGCTAAAAAGATTCTTTGTTCTGTATCCGTAAGTTGTTCCGGCTGTACGGATGGCAATGCCTTGATAATGTCTTCGCAGTCAAATATTGCGCTCAAATACTGAGCCGTCGGCGCATATTTTTCCAGTTTTTTTATAGCATCCAACACCGATTGTCTACTTATCAGATCTTCAGTCATACTGTTCACCACCCTGTTATTTCCTCGATAATCATTTTCAAAACCCTAATTATTACCAATGCAGACATAAGCGCCAATGCAGTAAACGGAAGTACCAAAAATACCGCCACAACCCATATTAACGCATCATCCATTCCCGTCACCGTCCTTCCGTTCACCAAGACTGCAATAGTTTTCGTCATTGGCCCAGATAAGCCCTAACTTATGCTCACACTCGCCCATATTGTACCATTTGCAGTCCTTGCATCTTACTACCGGGACAGCATCCTTTAATGGCACTATCATTTTTTCATACTCGCCTATGGTAATCTCTCCAGTATCCAGTTTTCTGTCTGCGTCTCGTAGTAATTCAAGCAGGTTTATGTCTGTTCACCACCCTTCCCGTACATACGTGCGCCGCATTCGTCACAATACTTTTTGCCGCACTCGTCGTACCCGCCACACACTAAATTTCCGCATTTCGAGCAACTGTAGTAGTAACCATATCTTTCGCCCATACCTGCGCCCTCGCTCCAGTATCGTTTTTTTATCCACCGCCCGTGTCTTACCGGGACGGCATCCATCGTCGGGGCAAGGTCAATCATTGCCCTGAACTGCACTAACTGTTCTTTCGTCATCCACTCTGTCGGCTCATCCAACATGACGGATTTAAGCCAATCTGCATCCACAAGTCGCATATCATCACCCCTCTTTCGGTTCCCACTTGCTCGGAACACCGCTATAGCGTTGCTCACATCGGTCGCATGGATATATGCCCGGTGTTCTGTCTTTATGGCGGCAATTTATGCAGTCATGCGGTAACTTATCGTCTGTGGTTGCGCTGAGTACATCCATCGCCATCCGACATGCCTCTGCCAGTAACGTTGTAGGGCAGAATTCAGCGCATTGAGTCAACTCATTAATTGCTTCCTGTTTATTCATTCCGTATCACCTCCTGATAGACCCCAGCGACATCATGCACTGTATATTCACTTCGTATCTTATCCACTGCTTCCGATGCAGTTTCCGCATCCATAACAATCCACAGCGCAAAAGAATTTGCCGCCGTATGGATACATACTGCAAACTTACTCATAATCACCTCCCAATGCAAAACCGACCACAAATCCTGACACGAAGCCGAGTCCCATACCAATAATAGTTCCGATCACACCGCTCATAAAATTCCTTCTCGTTTCATAACACGCTTTACTTCTGACTCAGTCACGATAAATTCTCGCGCAATCTTACAGATGGTCCACCCGGCATTTCTCAGAGCCCGAAGTTTCCCGATGTCTGTAATTCTGCGTTTTCCCATTACTTCTAAATCATGTTCTACTGTTTTTGTTCCCCATTCTTTCATGATTTACTCCTTTAATTGATTAAATATACTTCCGCGTGCTTTATGCCATGAGCAGAATCAAGACATCTATTATGATCTTCTAAAAATATGTCGACATGATGTCCTTTTACCCATTTTCCTCCATTATCTTCTGCAATAAATTCTCCCCAGCCCTCAATATAAACGTGGGCTCCTCTTGGGATAATATTATTATCTACAGCAATTGTCCTTCCTTCTGTTGCATAAGCACCAGAAGAAGTACTATGTCCATACGACCCGGAGCATTTTTTACAAGGGCAATAAAAAGTCAATTTAAAATTTCCAAGGTGTTTCATATTAGAAGCATTCGCAGTAGATGTCATTAAAGAACATGCCAATAAACTCATCAAAATTAATTTTTTCATATTATAACCCCACAGACTTAAATGCAATATCCACAATGCTTTCAGCACACAATAAAAACATGAAAATAGCAATTACTAAAAGATCAATCAGAATGTTTCGCAAAATCTTCATTTTATTGCCTCCATATTTTCTATATAATATTTTTGATTATAATGAATAAAATACGGCCCCAATTTATCTTGAAACACGCGATTGGCTCTATAATGGCCTTTGTAAGAAATGATGGCGTTTAAATCTCTATTATTGTCGGTTTCAAACCCATAAAGATAAATATCTTCAACAAAAGCAATTGGATTTTTATATTTATATTTAATAGTAACACCCTTTATTGCCATAGTTACTCCTTAAAAAAGATGGATGCTCGGGTCCTTACCGTTATCTCCCGTAGGAGCTCAGGCCAACACACGGATACAGGCAGACTGTTTCCCGAGATCGCGTATCGATTACTCTTTAGGCCATCCATCTAAATGCTTATTTAGAACTTTATAAATGCTTTGCGAATATCTTTTTTCATATCATAGATACTTAATGCGACGCCTTTTTCATGATCTTTATGACTAATTTCATCAAATATCATTTTCGCAGCCTTGTAAGAGTCACAATAATAATGATCTTCTACATTCCAGCCATATAAAGTGACCATATATCTTGCTTCTTTACCGTTTGTTTTGTCAAATCGCATTTTAAAACCTCCTTATAAGCAATGGTTTATTTAACTTACAAGGATATTATATCAAATACAACTATAATTGTATATAGAAAAAGTGCACAACAATTAAATTTTTTATTGTGCACTTTTAACTGTATATGCCCTATAATTAAAATATCGCGATTTCGGACATTCTTTCTATTTTATTATAATTTATATGCCTGTTGATCCAAAGCCTGACCCAGCGCGTTCCTGGCCTAAATCTGACACAAAATCAGCAAGAACTACCGGCAGAATTACAAGCTGACCGATTCTATCACCTTTATTGATCTGAACCTTTGCTCCACTGAGATTGCTAACAATGGCATGAATTTCTCCTCTGTAACCGGAATCAATAGGAGGAAGTTCGCATACTATTCCTTTACAGCTTAATCCGCTCCTTGGAAATACACAGGCCATATATCCATCTGGAATTTCTAACCCGAACCCTAAAGGTATTTTTATGGTTTCATATGGCCATATAGTTATCTGCTCTTCATCATGGGGGCAAGCGCAAACATCTGCTCCTGCATCATTATAGTGAGCTCTGTTTGGAAGATGCTCATATCCATAATCGATAAGTTTAATCTTCATGTACTTCTTCCTCCTTATAATCAAATATTTCTTTTGCAACGCTCAATGTAATTTTTCTTATTGCTGACGAGTCATAGTCCATGTGACAAAGGGAATCTATACAGTCTGCAGTAGAACGACAATATTTATGAAACTTTTTTCTATTAAGGCTTATGATCTTTTCTTTAAATTTATGGAAAACAATATTTTGAATTTTTGGTATATCCCTGTCGTAAACATGAAGACTTACATCAAAATGAGTATATGTACCATATTTCACTCCTAATGCGTCTGCGATGAACATCTGAAGCTCTGTAAAAAACGCAATATCATATGGAAGACCAAGCCAGATGTCATTACTTCTCATCATTGTAGTACAATATAATTTTCCATTTCTTATTCTAAATTGCAGTGCAATCGTACAAGGTTCATCTTTAGTACTTATAACATCTTCATTCGGAGTATTAAGATTAATGACTGCTCTTCTGGAATTCGGATCAGCCCTAAGAAGATCAATGATTTTTCCTATTTGGTCAAATCCGAATTTTTTCATCATTATATACCCGTACGCACTGTTATTTGTAATTCCATCATCCGTTAGTTTTTCCCATGCGGAACCGAATTTAGAAATAAACCTTACATCATTTCTTGCTGTAAAATACCACAGCCATTCTCCTAAAAGATAAGAGGCAGAGAGATTTCTTATTCCTACTATATTTTCTTCGATATTATGCAAAGTAATTTGTACGTTGCTTAACTCCAACGTATTTCCTACATCCTCTCCTTCTGTATAAAGTTTTTTACAGAGATTTAAATAGATTTGATCTATTTCTCTCATGATTTTCCTCCATAAAAATTATCGGCTTTTTAAGCGATACAGCATAATCTATTTCACTTCGGGTTGATTTGCCAATATAACCGTTTTTATTGATCACAAAAATTTCGTCAGACATCCAGATTTTCTGCTTATGAATATCATCTAACATTATTTTTTCGGTAGCACTCAGACGTACATGGTCTGAGTGCCCGAAAACTCCAACGCTTAAAACTACATTCCCGGCAAGCGTCAACCTTTGCTGCTGCTCCATGAATTCTTTTTTAAATTTGGTACTTCCGCAGAGACAAATTACTTTATATCTCTTTCCCATTAGTCCTCCCTGACTTTGAGGACCCACAGACAATTCCTTGCATGTTCTGCAGGAATCATGGGGGCCATCATTACTGCAAGCATGTTAGTATCATAATATTTCCTTAATTCTTCAAAGGCTTCTTTTTTCCAGCCAACAAGATCTTCCTTATAATCTTTAATAGAAGCAAAAGTTCCATATTTCTTTTCAATAGTAAAGTATTCAGAGAGCTTTTTCTGAAGTTCAAAATGATCCCATTCACCTACTTCTCTGTCGGGCCCAAGCATGTGATTTTCTGCCGCTCCAGTAGCTGGATCATAGTTAGGAGTAGAGAGATAAACGATCGTGTCAGGGCGGCAATGATATGCGATATTGTCAAGGAAATTATCAGCATTGGCGTGACCAATGTGCTCCATTACTTCAAAGCAAGTAATAGTATCAAAAGTCTGTCCAAGGTCAAGTCCTTCTTGACAAAGATCAGCTTGCCTGAATTCAGCGAAATCAAGGTTGGCAAACTTTTCTTTGTTCTCATTAATAGTCTTTGTTCTAATATCAAGCCCGAGATATTTCTTCGGTCTATATCTGTTCCTGTAAAATACTTCAAGCATTTCTCCAGTTCCACAGCCAAAATCGAGAATGGTTTGACCGATCTTAGCATTTTTAAGAACATGAGACCATCTGAAATAATGCGCAAACTGGTCCCTGTGGTAAATATGTCTATTAAAAACATCTTGCGGGGTCAACTGCGTTTTGTTATAAATCTGCTTTGCCATAATGTCATTCCTCCACTAATTTAAAAATTTCATTAAGGGTCATTTTAGAAGTACTAATTACAGGAATATGAAACTGATCGGCATAAAACAAAAATTGATCATTTATCCATTTTATATTTTTTAAAATCCTTTCATCTTCTGTTCCCCTTTCAATAAGCCTTTTTTGTATAAGCTCCAAATCTTCGGTAAGAATAAAGATTTTTGATCCTTCTTTTTTTGCATAATGGATGACCAATCTGGCATCTTCAGTCCCAATTTTTGGTTCTCTATTAAAAATGTTAGGATAAATCAATTCACCAACGGTATGCCTATCCCATATCACATTATTTTTTCTTATTGATTGACGATAAAAATCGTAATCTGCTGGGTCATATTGAGTACAATGGCAAACGTCTAAACCATATTTATATGCCAAAATTTTAGCAAGAGTTGTTTTTCCTGTACCGTCAGCTCCTTCAAGGATTATCCTCATTAGTCGTCCTCCTTTGATAAAAATTCATACCAATCTACAGCTAAAAATTCATCAGGCGCATTATTCAAATCATCTGCATGTTTTATAGCATTTCTTTCTATTTTTATTAGCCATGATATAAATTTTTCAGTAGGCCAGCTTTTAATTTTTTCTTCTCTTGTCATTCTTCCTCCTTTACAAAAATCCTATACTTTTTACCTTTAATCGTTTTGTTAACGATTTTAAAGCCGAATCTTTTTCTCACTTGCTTTGAAAACTCAATGTTGCTTAAAGGATTAAACCCATTTTGCAAGCAAAACTCAGTATATTTCATATGGACAACATTTGTGGGTTCATTTTCAATTTTAATATCTTCTTTAAAAAACAATAAAATTGGATTGTTAAACTCTTCATATTCTTCAAGTTCTTTTTGTACTTTTTCGGAAGCCGTAAATTTTTGATGCTTAAGAACATATTTTAATCCACTTAATCCTACTTGGATAAGATATTGCATGCTTTCCGGTGCTCTTAATTTATATTTGATATAAGGATCAAAATCAGGATCATCTGGGGAAAAAGTAGCATTAAACGGAATAATGATCAGTCGATTTTGTACAGCTCCGGATTTATCTTTGATCCGTGGAATATTATTTGCAGAAAAAAGTAACTTTGCATAGCTGTTAAAATCAAATGGATCTTGACCTTTTCTTTCTGCATTTATTCTGTCACCAGAAACTAACTTTCTAAATATAGCCGCATTTGGAATAAAATCATCTCCGATGTCATCTCCAATGTTCGCCAATTTATGGAAAAGCTCCGCGGTTTTAAACCTATCGTCAAGTTCACCAATATCAAGAGCTGAGGTATTTTCATCTCCTAATAAAGTTTTTATCATATCCAAATAAGTAGATTTTCCGTTGGATTTATCGCCTATAAGAATGAATGCTTTTCTCAGCTCATTTCTTCTATAGAATGTATAACCAATTGCTTCTTCCAAGAGGCTTCGAATATCTTTATCATTACATGATAATTTATCCAGTGTTCTATCTGTAATTTCAGAATAAGCATCAGAAACATAATCAAAATTGATTTTATTGGTTATTACATAATCAGGAGAAAATCCTATAAACTCATCCGTTTCAATATTATAAATTCCATTTTTAAATGCAATATATTCTGCTCCACTCGGTTCGGTATCTTGTTCGATAAGAAGATCGAGATATGCCAATGCTTCATCTCGTCTCGATTTGCTAAGCCCAGGAAGCTGTTTTATCATTTCTGACTTTATCGCTTTTGGATTATTTACATAAATTCCATCCCTATAAATATGGAGTTGCCCATTTATTTTTATAACGTGGGAATTGTTCTTTATATAAGTAGCAAAGCGATCAAATAAAAAAGTCCCTTTCCTATTAAAAAATATAGGTTTATTAAAGGCTTCATCTCTTAAGATGGTTTCAATTTCGGAATCATCAAGGGGATCTTTCAAGATATATTTGTTGATTATCCTTATAGTATCTCTGGCTTCTTCTACAGTAAAATCCGCAGATTGTAAAGTAAGGATATAATTAAAAAGACTTTGATTTCTTCCATCTCCTGATTCCATTGTGATGAATTCAGCAGAAAATTTTATAGGCATCAGCCATTTTGGAAGTGGTTCATAGTCTTCATCTTCAAATATATCATATAAAATTTTCCTTTCTTTTCCATTAAATTTTAAAACGGAATAAGAATTTTTACAGCCTACTTTTATATCAGATTTTAACCCGCAGGCAAGAGAAGTTTTTATCTTACAGGTACTTTGTATTGTTGCACCATCAGACGTCTTATTTTTAAACAAAAAATGCTTGCCTCTACTTGTCTCATACACTCTACACCGCAACTGAAGATCGTCTACAATATTGAATAGAATTTCAGATTGCTCATAGTCATCTATATCTATTAATATGACGTCTTCAGCAAGAATTCCGGCATACTCAGATAAGGTTTTTACTTCTTCATATGATTTAAGTTCTGAAGAGGGCACGCCTTTAAATTTAATAAGACATTTCTTATTCTTTGTAGGGACATAACCGCGAAATAATTCAATCACATTGCCACCCCATATTGTCGCAATCTCTTCTTAGTTATATCTATGTACCACTGTTTGTCTAAATCAGAGCTAATTTTTTTCCCATTTATATTTCCATTGTCGATAAAACAATGATCCGGACTATTTCCAAACTGTTCTATGGTCATATTTGGGCCTTTCATTTTTCCGAGATAAGTATCGGAATGATTTTTTGACGCAAATACCCTATAGCACTTCTCAACGTAAAGTTTTCCATTGTGCCATACCCTCCAATATTTTCCTGAAAGTTTAAAAACCTTTTGAAACATTTTAAGCTCATCGCAATCATATATGGTCTTTTCAATTGGTATATTCTTTGTCATATAATCTACCATTGCCTTATTTACGATAGGAAGATCAAAATCTACAGGACTTAACGATTTTGTATAAGCGCCTTTAGTTTTAACTTTTCCATTTGGAGCAACAGCAAGATAATTATTTACGTCTTTTTGGAATACTTTATTATAAACGGTAAACTCCATTTTCATTCCCGTTCTGCATTCCCACTCGTAAACAATATCATCAACCTTATTAAAATCTTTTGTGGACCTTAGTTTAAATAGAATACCATCAGTATTTGACTGAATAAGCATTTCTATATGATCTTCGAGTTTATCTATTAAATCAACAAGTAAAAGCTGACCGTTTACACAAATCGCATTGTTTTCACGAGGATCATACAGCGGAGATATAGGGTCTTTCAATTGGCCAGAAATTGCATTGTCTGCAATCTTATAAGGAAGACGAGCAGCTTTATCACCTAATTTCTTAAATCTGAGATTTTCTCCATGAATCTTTTCGAAATTCTCAGGATTTGCCATATTGCGATAACCTAATTTGTACCTAAGCTGAAGCGATGGATAATAAGCCGTAACATCAGCCAAAATATAAATTCCTTCACCATAATATTGTTTTATGGCACCATGTGCTCCTCCCCACGCAAACGTATGCGGAATTCCTGCTACAGATACGTCTTTTTGTTTCTTAGTATAATCCTGATTTTCTGGTTTTCTATACCAATCTCCAATATACTGATATTTCCCAAGTCTCATGGTCGGTACCATTGGAAATTGGAATTCATCATCAAATTTTTTTCCTTTTCCTCCCAAAATCTTTGCAACCCTTTGGGCACCTGTTTTTCCCATATAAGTCAATGGAAGATTAAAAATTTTTACAAGCCCCATTGCGGCATCAAATTCAGCTTTTCGATTTAAAAAGACTTCGATCGTCTGTTCAACGTCGTGTGTACAATAAAATTCTGTTTGTCTTTTTTCTTCTTCTGTAAGGGGCCTGTCAATATCAAATGGGACTGAAGTTTCTCGAATATCATTTCCCATAAATGCTTCAAGAGGCTTTAATCCTGAATCTGTTCGAAGCATTGTATCAAAGTTTATCATTTTGATCTGGTTAAATAAACTCGAATACTGCCATCCTCCATTATTATGAACAATTATCCAATCATTTACTTCTTTTGGATTCATACCGAGAAGAATGGCTTTCATGATATATTGGTCGTATCTTCTGTTATTATATCCTATCCAAATTTCCTCGTCATGCTCATAAAAATAATTAGATAATTTTTCATTATCGTCCCATATTTTTGTTACAGATTTTTCTATGGGGTTTATAATTACAACAAGCCAATTTTTACAAAAGACCTCAAAATCATAAAAATTAAGCATTATCAATCCTCCGCATAAAATATTATATCACATTGATTTTATGGTTTATATTGATAATTTTTAACAAAATTAAATATGACCTTTTATATAAAAATGCCAGTCAGCCAACTATTTAGACTGACTGGCATTTCTTCATTTTTATTTATTCTTCTTCGAAAACATCCGCAATAGAAATCGAATTAAATGCCTTCGGATCATAAGCCACTTCATACGTAAGGGTAGAGACATCTTCTGCAATGTCCATAACCAATTCGTTAAATTTAGAATAACTTTCAAAAGTGATGATCTGATCGATATCCGGCTGAAGACTATCAAGCCAAGTAAGAGCCCCGGCAATCATATTGGCATCATTCTGTGTACCATAAAGCACGCGGTTAAAGAAAAGACACTGTTTCTTGTGCTTGCCTTCAACAATTCTAAACATAGCAGAAAGCATTGGGCGACCGTCTTTGGTTTCTTTGACTTCCAGCTTTTCTACTTTGCAAATATAATTACCTTTTTCAATTTCAGGAAAATCTCCTGTACCGCCATTTTTCTTAATCTCTTCCGCTTCCTGAGCAAGTTTCTTCGTATCCACCTGCTGATCAAATTTACTAAAATCCATTTTTATTCCTCCTTATTTTAAGCTCTTCTACGACGTCTTCTTACAGGAGCATCATTTTCTTCTTCAGAAGATGTAGTTTCTGCTGATTTCTGTTCTTCTCTCGGTTTTCTTTCGAGCTCATCAAACGGCACTCCATCTTCACCTGCATCTTCAGGAACGTCCATAAAATCTTCATTCTGAGGTTCTGTCACTTCTCCTCTGCGACGTCTTCTTCGAGTTTCGGGTTCTTCTGATTTTGTAGTTTCTCCTGACTCCTCTTTCTTTTCTTCCTCAGATGTTTTTGAAGGCTTTTCTTCTTCCTCTTTGCCACGACGGCTTCTCCTTGATCTTTTTTCTTCTGGCTGAATATCTGTCTTTGCTGCATCATCTTCTTCGGCCATTTCTTCTTCAGATTTAGCACCATCAAATTCATAATATGACCTGATTTTATCGTCCACGTATTTCAGATCGTTATCAATAGCGTAAGACGGGAACATTCCGGCAGGGGACTTCGTAGTATCTTTTCCATTATTCTGGGTAACAAAGCAATATTTTCCATCTGACACGTTGGTCTTAAGAACAATGGTGCTCATACCTTCAAGCACGATCTTTTCATCCAGAAGTTTTCCAATAGTCTTAAGACGTTCGATGCCATCTGCATCAGTATCTGTATGACACATAACATAGACGATAACCTCTTTAGGAAGTGACCTTACGCATTCTGCAATGTCCCATGCATGACGAGCAATCTCAGTAAATTTATCATATCCACGTTCCATGGCCCGGCGCATGAATTCGTTTGCCATAACATACTGAAAATCGTCAACAACGATGATCTTAAATTGCTTGGAGTAAGATTTAATATAAGTAACGATATCGGCAGAATCATCACAATTTACACTGATAACTTTTCCAGAACCTTTAAAAGGAAGAATTTTCCCCTGTACGTTAATTAGGACAAATGATCCCTTATCCAAATTCCGCATGGAATAAGATTTGCCGGTTCCTGATCTTCCAAGAATATAAACAAGCTGACCCATTACTCTTTCTCCTCTTCTTCATTTTCATATTCAGTAAAAACCGTTGCTTCAAGTGCAAACTTTCTTTCCTGCATGACATTCTGGCATCCACAATGCGGGCAATCAAATGCATCATACTGCATAGCTTCATCCTGACCGCTAAATGCGGGAATAACACCTTTCTTTTCAATGCCTCTTGCAATGTAATGCTCTTCTGCAAGAAGTGGAAAATCTCTTCCGCAAATTTTACACGTAGTCATACCTTTCATCTTTTTGCCTCCCATGAGTAATGAGCATGCTTTCTCCAATTTTTGCTAAAACCGCCGTCGGCTTTTCTTGCTTCTTTAACGAACCCTTTCTTTCTCATCATTTCTCTTGCTAACGATCTTGCCATGCTTCTTATAATAGAACTCATTTTTCCTCCTTTTCAATAACACGAGATGCCCACATATCTGCAAAATGAATAATCAGATAAAGCGGAGTTTCTTTTCCGGAAATTTCATATTTAAAATCTCCGTAAAGTCCATTATGATAGAGAATAGCAAACTGTTCCTCTTCAGTAAGATCGATAAACATAGATGCAATTACGATAGACCTTACTTCATGGGGGATGTTTAATAAATCAGGATTAGACTTATAAGGCTTACTGCCCAATTCTCCATTTTTAAGCAGATTTGGAATATAAAGGGGCTTATCGAACTGACCCATTTTTCCAAGATCATGAAGAGCAGCAGAAAGTACTACTGTATCATGGATTTTATTGTATTCTTTTCCTCCATAAAGAGAAACTCCTACCTTTTCTGCTATCTCCATTACATTCCGAGTATGTTTAGCAAGACCGCCTTCAGAACATAAATGATAAGTCGTACTGCACGGCGCATCAAAAAATCCGCAGTCGTCCATAAATGCAATAAGATCTTCCATGCCTTCTCTCTTAATTGCCATAAGAGATTCTGTAATAAAAGTCTTATCATCAATTTCGGTTTTAACCATACATGCCTCCTTTATTTAATAATTATTGGTTTATTGTGGAAAATATCTTTATTCATATCATTGACAATCTTCTTAAACTCATTAAACCCTGAAGGATATAGAACAAATGCTTGTCCTCCAGATGATCTTATCTTTTCACAATTACGGATCTGAAGTTCACTCGGTTTTCCATTTTGTGCTTTTATTTCTACGGCAAGAAAATAACCATTAACGCATGCCAAAATATCCGGAATGCCTTTCTTAGTCATTCGATTAGCAAAAAATTTAACTAACCATCCTCCTTGCTCAAAAATAAAATTCTTTACCTTAGTTTCAAAAAGTTTCTCAGGTCCCATCAAATGAGTCCCCATTCTGCAAATTTTTCGAATCCACCACACTGATTAAAAATATAATCTTTAGCAATTTCTACAATCGCAGAATAAGGAAGACCATCGATATATTCATCTCCAATTGCACAAGAGAATTCTACAGGAGTTCCAAGCTGATTCGCACGAATATGAGCATATATATTTACTGATACATCTGCTTTGCTTAGATCTTTACCGTGCAATCCTCCTCCTGTAACTGAATCGCCCATATCACTACCAAGTTTTCTGTTCGTTGCGCCCGTATCAACATCGATTCCGCCAGTCCAGTCTCCCAAAGGATTTACTATAATAATCGAATTTAAAAAGGGCTTTCTCAAAATAGCTTTTAAAACCTTAGAATCTATGTTACTCTGGCATGCTACAATTTTATCATTTACATTATAAATAAACTTCCCATCATACGGATATTTTTCATATAAGTCTCTGACAAATGCAGATAAACATAATTGCTCTGTGGTAACCACTTGACCTTTAAATATCCCATTGTCTCCACATCTAAGTTTCTTATTTTGATTTTCTGCAAGATGTTCATCTTGCGGGTACTCATCATAAATGATAATAAAATGATTACTTGGATCAATGCCGGTTATTCGTGAAACGATGCTTTCTATGAATTCATTTTCAAAATGAATGGATGTTTCTGCAATAATATGACAACATCCATGTCCGATCAGAACTTCTACCGCAATCCTCGGATTTTCCTCCTTTTCATATGCTGCATCCACAAGAGCTCCTGCAATTCTATCAGCAATTTTATCAGGATGTGATGGATTTACTTTTTCAAACATCGTTTCCTCCTATATAATAACAAAATATATTGCCTTTATATATTAGCTTTATAAACAAAATTTTATTGGTTTTTTGTATGATTTTCAAGTTCAAAAAGAGCTTCCGTATAATCTCTTCTCATTGCAAGGACCTTATATATTTTTTCTTCAATGCTTCCTTTGCATGTAAGATAATAATAAAAGCATGTTTTATCTTGTCCAATTCTGTGGATTCTTTTTTTGCTTTGTTCAAAAAGCTCACTGCTTAATGGAGGAGTAAAATATACAATTTTGTTAGCTTTTTGTAAATTTAACCCCATTGCACCAGCTTGATATTGGATAAACAATATTCCATCCGTACATTCTTCATAAGCATACATGGACCGACCTGATCCATTTACAAAGCCAACTTCTCGTCCATATTCTTCAGCGATCTTTTTTAATTTATGTAGTTCCTCATTAAAATTATAAAATACAACCAAGCGATCATTCGTACTATTTATCAGGTCAGTAAATGCATCAAATTTATCATCACAATATTGCCCGCAAAGCTGTCTTTCATAAAGCATTTTAGTAAGAACAGTATCTCCAACTAATTCCTGATCATTTATAGTGATTATGGAATCTTTATGAAATTTTTTATATTCTTTAGAAACATGAACATTAATAGTTTGATGAATTTGATTTGGAAGATCGAAAACCCCTTCTGTTTTTAAAAACTGGCATCCGCATTCTCGCATTTTTCTTTTGAGTCTTTCTTCATTTTTATAGCCATCAATCACCATTAAAGGAAATCCGTTAGAATCATCCCAATGATAATTTACGTATTGATTATAAAACATGTCTTTAGAAATTTTCCATCCTAATAAATGAAGTTGACTCCAAAGATTTTCGTACTTTCCTCCAGTTGGAGTTCCAGAAAGAAGAATAACATTTTTTGGTGATAATTTTAAAATGAACTTCGATCGTTTAGCAGTCTCATGCTGAATCAACGAAGACTCATCTAAAAGAAGGGTAAAATCTTTTAATTGCTTTAATTCAGGACGTCGAAAAATAAGATCATAGTTGATAATTCCTATTTTATATTCTCTGCAATTTGACAAAAACTCGTTTAACTCCTGTTTGTTTGTCAAATTATAAATATAAGGAATCTTACATACATTTGTAAAATGATCTATCCAATCCTGAATTTTAGATTTTTGGCATATGACTAAGTTTATTTTGGAGCCGAGTTGTATCAACTTCTCGGCTCCAACAAAAGTCTTTCCTAGTCCCATATCCCAATAAAAAGCCACATGATTCAGGTTTTCTGCCTGCTTCAGTCCTTCTTTTTGATGAGGATAAAGAACAACATTACTCATTCTCGATCTTCTTTTCGTTTCTGATCACAATGACTTTGTTATCCCTAAGAAGCGCCTTAACAGCAAAGCCATCTCTTCTGGCATGAGTTGCAATGTTGTTTCTCTTCTTTCTTGCGGTATCCTCGTCGTCATATTCAAAACAAATATTCTGATTCTCAGAACCAAGGAATTCCTCAATAGCGATCATCTCTTCACTCTTCTTAGGAGTATGCGCTGGACGGATAATAGAAGCATCTGCATTATAAGAAATCTTCATAGTATTGTTCTCCTCTAAAAAATATTTTATCAAGTTCTTCTGAAGAAAGATGGTATTTGATTTTTATTTTCAATATCTCTATTTGAGAAAATGGAATTTCAGCCTTGAGTTTTCGTGATGCAGTGGTACGACTGATTTTCAGTAAGTCCATAAGGGATTTCACATAAAACTCATGTCCATATTCCATCATTTTGGCTTTTAAAAGGTTAACATTAGTCGGAGCCCTTATCTGCAACGGAATCACCTCCAAACATTTTATCGTATGAATTTAGCACGATAATATTGTATCATATAGCTATGACCATGTAAATACTTATAACGAATAAAATTTTTATCTTTGTTCTAAAAAGTCAAGATAAGTCAAGAAGTCAAGATACTCCCTATTCTTTATATATTCAGGAAAAACATCAAAAAATAATGATGATTTTCCTTAAAAATTTGAGGTATAGAAAATGATCTTGACTTCTTGACTTTTTTCTCAAAAAACATAATAAAATCCATACTTTTTACCAAGTCAAGATGACCAAAATCATCTTGACTTGATCTTGACTTGATCTTGACTTTTTATCAGTTCTGATAGGAGGTAGTCTTAACTTCTCTTGTATCGAAAGAAAAGGTTTCACCACTATTGGAAGTAAAAATGATCTGATGTCCAGCATTGAGATTTACAGAAACAATTCCTACAATAACCGCCAGTCTAACATTGGTCTTCTTGCTGTAAACAAATATCTTCATAGTCATAAATTTTTCCTCCTTTAATATCCATAATGCAAAACAACGAGGTTCTGCCAATGATTGACGTTAAATCCTTTCAAAAGATTAAGGCAAGGCTTATATCTTCTAAAAGCATCATCTTTCATTACTTCAGAAATAATGGAAATCATATCTCGAACTGGAATTTCTTTTAACGGCTTTCCATACAAATCTTCTACTATTTCTTTACCATTCGAATAAAAATATCCATCAGTATCATCATATGCAGACACTTTTTCGTAGATTTTAGGAACTTTACTCAAGTTAAACTGAGCAATCATTTCACAATAAACCATTCGTTTTCCATTTTTAATGCATGCAAGATCACTTTTATCTACAATATAAATTCTGCTTTCATATCCCATATTATTCTCCTTTCTGACGGTCTGATCTATGCTACCGACAGAGTTTGAGAAATTACTTCAGGTCTTTATAATCATCAGGATTATAATTTTTCATCCAATCCCTAAGAATCTTACTTGCTTCAGATTTAGAAAGTCCAAATTTTTCCATGAGATAAGAAGTAGCTTCAAACATATTAATTACTCCAGACCTTCTTAATCTTTCAAGGAAATTCCAATAATACTGTCTTTTTGTTTCCCAATCTGCCAGAAATTCGCAAAATTCCTCATAACTCATCTGACCGTGGATCTTCATATACTGACTTACTGCCTCAAGCTGTTCTTTTGACCAATCCTTACTCATTAGTTTCTCCTTTCAGTTATTATGGTGAGTGATAAACGCGGTATATAATGGAGAGATTTCCTTTTTGGTCATATAATTACGTGCGGTGGACATGTGCTTTTTAAAAGATTCTTTATCGCATCTTTTAATATTTTCAATCATCAAATCTTTTAATTCATTTGCTCTTTTTCTACGATATGCTTTTTTCTGTTCCCACGATCTTCCCATGTTTTACCTCCATTCTGTAACTTCTCTGCTTTCAATGACGACCTTGATCAGATATTTATATTTTGAGTAATATTCCAACGCTTCCTGAAGAAGTTTCTCGGCTTCTTCTTTTGTAGTAACAACTTTTCTTTTATAACTTCTTGGTCCGTAAACTTCTGAGAAATACGCCATGATCCGATATTCCGTCATCTTACACCTCCTTTATAATTTCTACAGAAATAACTTGCTTGTCCTGTTCCGCGAGTTTCTTTTGCTCAATGGCTTCGCGCTTTGTCCTGTATCCTTTATACGGAAAAGTTATAACTCCTTTTTTAGTTGTGATTCTGAGATACCATTTCATATCATACCTCCTTAGTTGCGATGATAGCATTTCTAAGATCTTCTTTGCTCATAGACTCAGTGATTTTGCATCCAAATTCTACTGCAATTTCTCTGAGAACTACGATTCCTTCTATTTCGTTGACGCAAGCAGCAAATGCATCTTTCGTCATTTTGTCTCTCATTGCTTTCCTATAAGATTTTCTCATGATCTTATCTCCTTTCTTTATCTGAGATAATTGTATCACGTACAATTATATTTGTACATACCCTTTAATCAATTTTTAAAAATAAAAGCATGCATTACTGCATGTTTTTATCTTCGAGAGTCTTGCTTCCAATAGCATCTTTTCCGTCCTGTTTTCCCTGGACATATGCTCCATCATGAATACCGTTGGTCTTGAGATTCACATTTTTGTGCTTCCATGAGGCCGACATTTCTGCGAAACTGTCTTTTACTTCTTTAGGAGTTACGATCATCAGTGCTGTGCACTGCTTTCCAAGTTCTTCCTGAATTCCTTTTACAAACCCTGCAAGATAGGTGTTCATGACTCCCTTAGTGTCCTTAAACTCTTTCTTGCACTTATTGTAATACTTTACTGCAAGTTTATTTCCGGCCTTATACAGAAATCCAAAGGTCTCAAGAGCAATCTCTGCATCTTTCTTATATCCATAGAACACAACCGCACTTCCAGAAAGATAAACCTCGCAGCAGAAATTCTTGGCAATCACCTGGCAGAGACGGGTCTTCCACTTCTTCATCTCGTGCTTGGCGCTGTCCTCAAATTTAGCATGGAAAAGCTCGTTATCTGTGGGTTCGGTGTTGATCTGAGAAGCATTGATATTGTACTTTGCCATAAGCTCCTGCGCCTTGAGAGCAGCGGCCATTGCCTCATTCTCGTTTGGGTTATTTCCGGCAAGGTCAAACAGGTTCTTGATCTTCTCGATGATTTTCTCTTCCTTCATTATGATATCCTCCTATTATCAAAGGCTCATTTAACTTACAAGAACATTATATCAAGTACCATTATTATTGTACATCTGCAGAACAACCAAATTTCCACTGATTTTTTGTGCAAAATAGCAAAGGGACTCTTTCGAGTCCCTCCGTACTCACGCGAGCATGCTGCCCGCGATTTCCTCAAGCTGAAGCCGTGTTTCCAGGGTAAATTCCTGAGCAACCTCAGTGATTCCGTTGATCAGTCCCCATTTAGTGGGAGCATATTTGATCTGCATAAGCTCTACGACTTTTTCTGCTGCCTGATCGGAAAGATTGGTCTTATCCTTAATTTCTTCAAGAAGCTCATCGATGTCCTGATTTACCGGAATCTTGCTCGTTTCTCTGATAGATTCCGCGATCTTATCTTTCAAAGCATGGAAGTTTTCAAGACCTTCTCTTAATCCCTCTGCAAAATCTTCGTGGGTAATTCCGATGTGCTTCTGCTTAAAAAGACGTGCACTGGATTTTGCAATTACTAATCCGTTGGTGCAGACTTTTTTCCAGATGAAGAACTTGACCTGCAGTCCTGATCTTCCTACGTCAGAACTATCGAGGGTAATTCCTGCAAAAAGATCTTCTCCTTCGACGTTCATCATTTCCGTCTCAATGAGTCTCAGATGAAGTCTTTCCTCATTGATGAATGATCCCTTAAGAACAAAAGTTTCAGGATCAAAAACCTCTTTTACAGTTGTCAGAATCTCAGGAGCATCATATACCGAATAACTTCCAGAAAGAACTCCTCTGATATGATCTCCGTATCCTCTGAGGAAGAACGTTCTCTTATCACCGGCTAACCAGCAGTTAATGTTAGCTGCAGCAAGTGTATTCTGATGGGCATCTACCAGTCTGCCGAAATATCTGGAAGGCACATTCAGCTTTCCACACAGATGACCAGTCGCAAGAGAACTGAGAGGAAGAGATTTATCCTCAAAGTTGAGATTCAGAGTATCATCCATGCGAATAGCATCTGCAGCAACCTTATAATCTTTGCAGTCAGACTGAATCTTACGCGCACTCTCAAGAAGAGCATTAAAATCCTGGCTGGTATTGAGCATTTCAGACATATTCATCATTTTATTTTCCTCCTATTAAGTGGTTGAGCATCATTTAGCTTACAGTAACATTGTATCAAGTACAAATATATTTGTACATATAGCAGATCATACAAGTTTCTGTAACTAAAATTGTGCACTTTTAACTGTATATAAATAGAAGCCCTCAGAATTATTTTCTAAGGGCTTCTCGGATTTGGCATATAAGTTATTAAGAAATGGTTAAAGGTACCAGAGAACGCGATATTGTGATTATAGCATTAACTTCTGCCGGGAGTAGTAAATGCTTTCTCGATAGACCATCCCATACGGTAGATTCTTCCGTAAAGGGTATTTGCAGAAATTCCCAGTTCCTTTGCCCAGGCACAGATGTTCTGAGATCTTCCATCAAATTCCAGCTGAGCTCCTCTTCCAGGTTTCGGCCCCTTATTTCCTGCTTTAGCAACTTTCTTCTTATTTACAGTTTCCTCAGCAGTCTTGTCAGATTCTGCAGCCTTTTCCTGCTTTTCATCATAAGAATTATCTTCCCACTCATCTTCATGCATATCGTGAGTAATGTCGGTTGCCTGAGCAGCTTCAGAAGCAAGATCTGGAGTAACCTCTTCCTTCTCTTCAAGCTTATTCTCTTCTGCTGCTTTTTCTGCGGCGAGAATTCTTTCAATGACTGCCGACTTGGCTTCTTTAAGACCGCTGCGCGTACGGTTACATTTAACTTTAACTCCAAGGTTATCTGCGATCGTGATCAGAGCGGCACCATTAAGTGCATACAACTTTTCTTCTCTTGTCATTTTATTTTCCTCCTTATTAATCATACACAAATACAAGTGATCTGGTATCAATTTCTTGCTCTTCTGCTTGTCTAAGAATCTCTTCTTTTAAGCAGTCATAAGTTCCGACTTCATTTTCTATATCGATGTATGCTTCTGCATAAAGCTCGATTCCATCTACATCAACAATCATATAATCTACATCCATAGTCCAATTTCTCGACGGACCTCTTGCATATAGTACCATAAATTTTCTCATTTTTACCTCCGCATCATGTTGATAGCAGACTCGTAAAAATCGCTATATTCCTGATCATCTTCGATATTTTCACAAGCCTCGTCGATAATAGCTTCCAATTCATGATCAGATGCTCCGCTATTGAGTGCGGTTTCAAATTCCTTCAAATAATTTCTCATTACTATCTCCTTATCAAAGGCTTATTTAACTTACAAGGACATTATATCAAGTACCATCAAAAATGTACACAGGCAACCTTCACAAGAATGGTGGAATCTTTTTGTGCAATTTTATATGTACAAGCTACAAATATTATGATATTATTTGTTGGGAGGTATTATTCTATGACTAGATTAAAGGAATTGAGAATAAAGAGAAATATTACGCAGCAAGAATTGGCGGCAATGACTCATATTAATGTAAGGACGCTGCAATATTACGAACAAGGTACTAATAAAATAGACCATGCAAGATTAGATACTATTCTTAAATTGTGTATAGCATTAAAATGTGAAATAGGAGATTTGATGGAGGAAACGGATTGGTATCCACTTTATGAAGATTATATGGACATCAATTTTCCAGAATAAAAATAGACGGCTTAAAGGCCGTCTATTTTTCTAAGTACTCCATTATATAATTTTGGCTGAAGAATTTGAATGGTGGACATTAACTCATCCATGATTCTAAAAAGATCTTCTTTATTTTTACCCTTTATGCTTTCGCTGAACTCAGTACCTGAATCATATTCTATGTCGGGCGAGCTGGCATAGGAATATGTTACAGGAAAAGAATCTGGCTGGTTTTTATTAGGAAATAACTCATTTTTGATCGTGTAAAATGCAGCCAATTTTATACAAGTGGAAGCATTTGGATTCTTTTGGCCCAAGCATTCGGCAATGGCCTCCTGCAGATCTTGTTCAGTAATCACAAGAGGCCACCTCCTTTACATGCGCTCCATATTGTCGATAAATTCTCTTACCTTACGCTGCTTTTCGGTAGGAAGATCTGAGATTATACCCCGCATGTCTGCAATTATTCCTTGCATCTCATCGTCTGCATAAGAATATCCGCCTTCACGGGAATAACGTCCCATGCTGTCACGTTTAGCATTTCTGCCACGACCTCTTGCATAAGAATAATCGCTACGTCGGCCCATACCATATCTGCCTTTGTTGCCGCCCTCTTCTGCATAAGAAGTCATTGGATAGTACGCCATGCTGTACTCACCGAATTCGTCTTCCATCATTTCATCGGCTTTCATAAGATTCTTTTTAAGATGAGCCAGAGTGTCGGCATACTGAATTTCCTGCATGGAAAGATTGCCTTTTTCAGCTTTCTTTTCCAGGTCCTTAAGCTCATCGCAAACGTATTCATACAGTTTGTGCATCTCCATTCTCCTTTCCTCATGCAATCCGTGTGATTGTCAGGTTTGCATTTTGTACTTCGATCACGGGTGCGGGCGTGACTGTCGGATCAGTCGAAGCGGGAACAGCATCCACACTCAGACTGAAACAGCAACATCTCGGAACCTTGATGATCGCTGTACTGGTCACATTGCCGAATTCCTCCACAGCCGCAGGAGTAAAAATCGCTCTGCTCGTGAGCCTTGGTTCCCCATTGACGGCAATGGCCACAGCAATCGGCGTAACCGTGCCGTCTTCCGGAATGGCAATGTTACCATTGAAAGTCACCTGATACTGCGCGAAGCAGTTACACGGATTGTTGGTATTAGCACCACGGAGAATAAAATTCCCAGTATTGCCCTCGTGATATACATTACCACGATTGCAGGGAATAGATGTATCGAACAGGATAGGAGCATTTAGCGCCACTTCCTGAATCGGATTATACAAGAATTCACACGCCATGCTGCACCTCCTTAGAAGCTGCCGTTACCGCATCCGCATCCACATCCGCCATTGTTGCAGGTGAAGATAGGAGTACGACCGTAAACGGGAGTAGTAGGAACCGGGCAGGAATTCAGT